>BNJU01004047.1_pt1 | contig 70610 bp, 98 predicted proteins | sample 8539281 | NCBI WGS metagenome assembly BNJU01 (sample SAMD00202456, study PRJDB9452) | human saliva metagenome | isolation source: human saliva | place: Japan | reverse complement strand
GGAATCCTCGTCATCAAACCATCCACTTTGCTTTGAGCAGGCGCCATCGAACTCCTCGACTCCGATGATGACGGTTCCGGCATCGTGCTCGCCTGTCATCCCAGTTAGCCATGGCCGAACCACCTGGGCGTCGGGTCCCACCGAAACACAGACTCACTCCTCATTCATCACCTCCTGCCACGCGACATGCCATCGGACCTCCTACATAATCCCTTGGGCAAGGTTCCAATGACATGTTACCTTTCTCTGTCATGTTTGTTCATAATTGTTTCAGTAAATTACTTTTATCTAATATTACCTTAATTCCGCAGCATAAATTTTAGAGAACTCCAAGTGTCTGAGAAACAAAAGTCTCAAAAACACTTGATATGTCAGAAATTTCCACCCATCTTAGTGCTATCAAACAATAAACAAAGCAGAAAACTGACGCGGCAAAAGGCAGCAATTAAAAACGAGAATATCACTTTTCGGGGAAATCTATCACATTATGGACGTTTTTCTCAAAAGTTGAGCTTTAAAAACTTACCGAATCGTATTGCAGATTTGGGATGCAGCGGGCAAAGCATTCCAGCCATGGGAAGTATTTTCGGCCTCTTCTGCAGTTACCTTTGTGGTGGAGAATACCCTTGAGGACATCAATACGCTAGGGCAGTTCAGACAGAGACCTCGACACGCTATTACCCGGTGCCGACACCGTGGGGCGAGGACTCAAGGAGCTTTCCGAAAAGAAGATTGTCTATAAGAGCGAGACCTCCGACAAGTCTTATAGTTTCAACACGGGCAGAGAAGTTGAATACCTTTTACTTTTACGGATGATATGGAGGATGGCTTATAAAAAGTGGGCAGCTCATGTTGACTTAGACTTTGACCACCAGTTTATTCCAGCTCCACAAGTTCGATGCAAAGTATTTCTACGTTGCGATTTTGGCAATTGAATGGCTTCCAGTTTCAAATAAAAGAGACGATAAAGGATAAATTAATCGGATTTTCTTTTCGCAATCCGAAAAAGTTTTCTTACTTTGCAGCCAAGCTTTAAACTATACATAGAGAGTACGCTTAGAATGCAGAATTTAGATTTACATAATAGTCCACAACTACATTCCTGATATAATACAAAGGTATATGCACAGCACAGGAAAAATGATTTTTCTATAAGAAAGTTGATGAAATTGCCTGTAGTCTCCAAAATAATCGCATACTCTCTCTCTCTCTCTCTAGTAGAGCAGGTTACACTATACATCTTCTCGCATGTGCGCTGAAGCGTGTGCCAGAAGCTTAGTGAACGAAAGGACTTCCCATAAGTTTCCTTTTGTTTGTTCTTTCGGTGCTTTCTATTTTCTTTCGTAATGAATATTTAAGGAACAAATCAAGTCTATTAATCACCATTGGAAGATTGTCAAAAATGAAATAGAAAATTATCTGGTAGGACGTATGACTGTCCCGAAATGAATTCTATAGGCAGTAGCAGGGCTTTTCCTGCCTCAGGTGGTTAGTGGAAACGCGTACTATTGGAGGCGAAGCCGGAGACGCCAAAAAGAATTTCTTCTATGATGAGGAAGAGGAGGAAGCTCGTTGTCACTTTCCTGCGACAAAAGTAGCATCGGGGGATTAAAGAAAAGTATTATTGAAAGCAAAAATCTTTTAAAACAGAGAATAATGGAGAAAGATAAGTCAAGAGAAATGTATCAGGCACACACCCCGCTTTGTAGCATTAATGATGCTTGGAGCTCTGCAGCCAATGAGAACGAGACGCAGTGAGACTTCGAAAAGCAACAACATGTCAGTAGTGCAATACAACATTCGAGAGTCTGAAGCTGCTGTTTACCAGAACGTCAGTAGCCCATACTTTTAGAGCGATTCCAAATACGGTTTCATGGATGACCCGTGATAAAGAGATTTGCCGACACTGAGGAACGCTTCTGTTGCCAGCACGTCAAGTAGTATTACCTGGGCAAGCTCAACTCATACGCCAAGTTTCAGGTTCTGGAAGTCCTCACGGCTTCAAGCTATCATGTCTATTGGTACGGGCAATGCCAGTACGTCGGGAAATACGGTCTCTATTAAGAGTGAGCAAACGCAGCTCGGCCCCTGATAATTTTGATCATGCGGGAGCATCAGGCGATTGCGGAACGGCGTTACAATCATACGTGTTGCAATTTTAAGTTTACGCCAGCGCATGCTCATCTGGTGTTTTCTTCCACGTTCTGCCAACAGCGTTAGCTGTAAACTGTAAGCTTTACCAAGATAGAAGTAACTCGATAATGATATTGCAGGAGATCATACGTTATCTGGCATCAGGTTTGTCTTTCATCGCTTTCCAGCTAATGCCTTCCAAAACCATTACGCTGACGACGGGAAGCGCGGATTCGACCTGGATAACACGACATCAGATTTGGGAACCAAGAATGGTGCATACACGGTGATTGCGCCGAACACATACGCTCACTATAAGACATTGCGAAGTCTGCAGCCGACAAACACGTGGAAGCGCATATTACAAAATGTGCCCAGGGAACGTTTGCTCCCCAACTCTATGACTGAAATTACAGCAAGTTGGACAATAGCTACAATAACGTGAAATATTATTTGTGATGATGCCAAGAAAGACCTTTGGGACGGCTTTGGAATCAACATACAGCCACAACTCGTGCTTCAGCCCTACGGGTCTTTAAGACAGACGATGGCACGCCACGGGAATACCATGAGAGAATGCCACTTTTACAAAATCAGAAAAGATCAAATTGTAGCAGTTAATAGTTGTGTGAATCAGCCGAATAGTATTGAGTATAAATGGTACCTGGCTGGAGGCGACTGGTATGCTGATAACTATGAGGCTGTGGTATTGATGGGTCATTTATATAGAGGCGGTTTATGGTGTAAGAAGCGTAGCTATATTTCTGGTTTCAATAGTACAACAGCCCCGGACCCGGTATCAATGCCATGGATGGTTACACGCAACCGAGGCCGCCCTGCTTACCAGGACCTTAATAAGTATTTTTATCTTCCCAATTTAGGATATTATCGTATAAGTAGTATGGGAGTGGTGAGAGGTGCTGATATGTCTCACTACTTTTGTTGGTGCTGCTGGGCATATCTGATTTTATGACTTGGGGACGTGATATAGAAGAACTGTATGGTTCGTGGACTTATAGTGGTGGTAACATGTCCCTAATGACAGTTATCATCCGTGTAGCAGCACTATTTATTCTTCTTTTGGTCCCAATCGTCTGTTCACCCACATCATGAATCAGTATTCTAGCATATACCGTAAAGCAATTCCAATCTATAAGTTTGAATAATGGTTAGTTTTATATTATCCCTGTATATCATAAAAGAAGAGACTTCCAATATGTAAGAGCATGCTCCTTGTCTCCTAAGAGTTAAAACAACTATAGATAGCTTTTTGATATTATAGTCTCTTTTGGGATTGCTTTCTCTCATGAGATATTGGTTTGTTGTGATATTTGTGTCTGATTAAATATTGCACAGATATCACAACAACTTGTTATAGTATTTAAGTTAGATTCGAATGTAATTCTGCCTAGTGACATTTAGAACCCGTAACGCAAGTTCTATTATCTTCTCGGTATAGTTATGCAACCCTCTTTTCTTATTGAAAACCTGTGATATAAGTTTTATTTATGTCCTAATATTGTGACATTCCATTCTCTCTTTATCGAAGCTGGTGAGGTAGGTTTTATACATCCAATGGGTCGGACATGGCTCAGCGCGTTGAAGAAGACGGTGATATGGGTAATATGGGTTTTATTTATACTCTAATCGTCGGTGCAACCTTTGTCTTTAAGTTTATGAAGACGGTGATGGGCTTTTATTTCATACTTCTCCAATACTTTAATATATAAGAATAATCTATTCCCTTTCTCTTGCCCTCTCGTTATTTCTTTCATATCGTTTACTTATATTCCTATTTATTTATATTGACTATGTTATTTTATGCACTAAAGTCTAAAAATGCCAACATTTTATTTGGCCGTTCCAAAAATAGCAATATCTTTACCGTCGCTTTTATAAAATGAAAGCTGGTATATCATTTACCATGGAGAGAGATGGTAAGTGGTCAATACAACGGTCTTGAAAAACCGTCGTACTGAGAGGCACCACGGGAATCCTCTCTCTCTCCGCTAATAGGCTTTCAAAAGGACTTCACCAAAGGTTGTGATCTAGCTTCTAAAATTAGCTAAGAGGGTGTGTCAAAATGTACACATCCTCTTTTATGCACAAAGCCCCGACTTTCTCAAGCCAGGGCTTTGCTATTTCCTAAAGTTTTTGTACCTTTAGGCATAAAAAAATCTCATTATGACAAAGATACACTTTCGTTCTTACATACACAAAGAAAAATGATTCTTTTCCTCAAAAGAATCGATAAGGATATCGCAGAAGATGACCCAGTTCGTCTTTTTAGACGCCTTGGTTGATAACCTATGTTGGATAAAGTCTACAGGCTTTATAAGCCCAGTGGTCGCAAGCCTTATCATCCACAAATGATGCTCAAGGTGATTCTTTACGCCTATATGAATAATATCTATTCCTGCCGTCGCATAGAGTCGCTTCTCAAGCGTGACATTCATTTCATCTATCTGGCAGGATATGAGCAGCCTGATTTTATTACCATCAATCGTTTTCGTAATCGTGTGAAAAAGGAAATCAACAATATCTTTACACAAGTCGTATTACTTGCAGCCATAAGGTCTGATAAGCCTTGACGTTGAATATATTGACGGTACAAAGATAGAATCGAAAGCCAACAAGTATACTCTCGTTTGGAAAGAACCGTGGAAAAGAACCGCGCCAAGTTGCAGGAACAAATACGCACACTCTTGCTTCAGGTTGATGATGTCATAGCGCAGGACAATGCCGCTAAGACAGAAGGTGTCGAGTTTACTGCAGCTCTGCTCGATGAGATATCCGAGGAATTGAACAAGTCTTTGGAATCAGCCCCTGAGCCTAAGACAAAAGAAGAGAAGCAGGCTGTTAGAACCAAGAAAAACAGCTTAAAGAACTTGGAGAAGAAAACGTAATAAACTCAAGAGTATGACCAACACCTGAAATAATGGGAGAAAGAAAACTCTATAGCAAGACCGACCCTGATACCAGTTTATGCACATGAGAGGAGGACGCTATGCGCAACGGACAGACCAAGCCAGGATATAATCTGCAGATAGCAACTGAGAAACCAGTTTATCACCGACTTTTGCACTCTATGCTATCAGTACAGATACGCTCACACTTCCCTCTTTCTTGGACCTTCGCAGACTCACGCTATCATCGTTATGCTAGAGACAGTCGCTAGCCGATTCAGGGCATGGCTCCGAGGAGAATTATCTGCTCATGGACGTACATACATGCAAACCTATATGCGAAAGTATAACTACCTCCACAAAGAGCAGCGTCCACGTTACACACCTAACCCATTCCAGTCCCGCAAGCCTTTGTTATAATAAGGAACAGGATTTCTACGTCCGTCCTATGGGACAGCATATGAAGCGTATAGGTATGAAGCGTTCCCTAACCTCTAACGGATCTGCTACTGCCAGCGTACGTTCATCAGGCAGAACAACTGTGATGGTTCCCGTCACGTTGAGAGGCTCATGTATGTTTTAAGGCAAGAGGGAACAGAATTAGAAGTAAACGCACTCTAACTACGAATTATAAACAAAAGGCACGAACTACTGACCTCGGAAAGAGGCATCAAAGCATCAGACGAAAGCGCATAGAACCTGGAAGCTGTTTTTGGACAAACAAAATATAATAAAAAGCCTACAAGAGGTTTGAGGCATTGGGGGAAAGACAAGGTCATTATGGACTGCTTTCGCTATCGCATTACCTTTAACATAGGGAAAATGTGTAGAAAAACCAATCCCAAGGAACTAAAAGCTGTTATGAGACTACTTTTAGTCACACTGAGATGCTTCCATAACAAGTTTATAGAGGCTATTTAAAGCCCAATAAATCATTTTATAAGTGAAACTAGCAGTATAGCTAAAGTCAAATAATGAATTATGTGGTAGACAAGGTAAAGGGAGAGTAGAATGTGCATTTTGACACCCTCAGCCTAACTGGATAAAGGAGGGTGAGAGACATTGGAAATATCCAACCCGGTTGCAAGAAAATTTCCTAATCGGGTTCAGAAATTTACGGGGGAACGTGTTAGACAAAGAAATTTCTAACAGGTTAGAATTTTATGGGTAGCCAAGTAGCGAGAAATTTCTGACGGGTCGGAAGAGAAATTTCTCTACGGTGAGATTTGACGCACCTACGGTTGGAAGAAATCACAAAAGGAAAATTTTCTTCTGACCGTAGGTAATTTTAAGAGCTTTGCCTTTGGCACTTAGAAAGTAAACTGTTTGAAGCTATTATACAAGAAAAGGCCATTTCAAAACTCGTTTTCGCGAGGAAATGGTCTTTTTATGCCTTCTAAACTATGAAGTCATGCCTTGACTTTTAATCTTTCTATAACTAAGAGGAGTTTGTTGTCTTTGCGCTACTAAATCAAGATAAACACTCCTCCTCATGTACGAAGTACTGGACAAAAGATACGATAAAATCTGAAATTCTGCCGCATTTGTCTCGTGGCAAAAACGTGGGTATGTCTCAAAAGACTATCGTGGAAGTCATCCAATGTATTCTCTACGTTGAAAACAGGCTGTCAATGGCATATGCTTCCTGTCTCATCTTTCTTCACAGGGAGGGTGTTGCATTATAAGACTGTGCATGGGCATTTCCGCATACTGGTCGAGAAATGGTGAATGGGAGAAAGGTGGGGCATCGTTTTGCACCGTTATAGGTTTTTCTTGGACATGTCCAGCGTGGAATTGATCTGGCAGTCACACCACCGCCCTTCTGTGGTGGGGAGTGCTGTGGCTATCAAGGACGCAAGAAAAGGAAGACGACCAATATTCATGGATATGTCATGGACGCTGTGGCGTCCACGTGTCGCACAACGATGTTTACAACACTCTGAGGTGCTTTCGAATTGTTCCCGAACTTATTCTCGGCCTTGCCCGTATCGGGACTCTTTCAAACGCAGATGCGTTTTAACACTCACGGTTCAGACGGAGATGCGATAAACGCGCAGGTTTTTAATGATTTGTTAAAATGGTAAGTATATTTTTACAAAATGCGTCGCCGAACCATTCTAGAAAAACAACACCTTTGAAAAACCCATATAAAATGCGCCCAGTGATAAAAATTGCAGCAAACATTGCGTGCTTTTTCCCTCAACTTTTTGCTATTTACTATGCTTTTTGCATTTCTCTTTGAAGAAAATTTGTAGCCAAATTTGCATCCGCAACAACAAAAATGTTGGTCAAAAACGCTTGTTTTTGTATACTGTATTTAGCACCAAAACGCATTGTATTTAGCATCAAAACGCATTGCATTTAGCACCAAATCGCATTGCATTTTGCACCAAAACGCAAGGCATTTTTAGCACCACGCAGACAAAAGACATGAAAATAGGATGGACGGGGGTTGTTTATAAACAAGTTAGCTCTAAAGACAAAAAGCGGCTTTCGCGGCTTTTGGCGGAGCACTTTAGTTGTGCCCTGCGCCCCAATTGTATGCTAAAAGTGCCGTGTTTTGCGCTTTTGTTTCTCGCAAATTGCTGTAAATCACGTTGTTATAAACTTGAAAAATACGTGCCAAAATTTCGTCCCCACGCCCAAAGATTTTACGGCGAGGGCACTCACAATGTTAAAGCTTGGCGCAAATATTTTACATTCTTATGGCTGCTGTTCCTCACCATTGAATGGTTTTTAGCGTTATGCCCGGGTGGGTTTATTATAGCCTGCACCGGTTTTTGTTCGATTGTCGGGCACGTTGCCAGTCTTATCATTCCCCGGCCCTTTGGATGAGGGGTTGTGCGTGAGGCTGATAACTTTTCACCATCATTTCAGCATAGCTTCCAACCAAAACGATAAGGCAGGGCAGGGCTTTGAGCGAGTAGGGCTTGATGTATTCGCGCTTGATGGCGCGTGGATAAAGGTCGGACGAGCCCATGCTCGACAGCAAGAAAACGAAGACAAGCAGCCAAATATCGGCCTTGCCACGCTGCCAAGGGCGGCAAAATACCATACGCACACGCCGCTAGGGGGCGATGATGTACGAGCTGGACTCGCTCCCCGTACTGAAAAAGCACCGTGAAAAGCAACACCGAGGCAAGCAAAGTCATGCGGAAACCCTCGTTGCGCCATTGCTTAAGACGAAGCGTAGGGAAGGGCGAAAAGCACAAGGGCTGGGGCTAAAATCAGTAAGTCGCTGTATTGGGGATTGCCCAACACGCGCCTAACCATACCCAATGCCGAGATGTTTTTGCGCCTCGGATGCCAGTGTTGCGTTTTTCTCAACCAAACACACAAACCACTGTGATATTGGCTCATCACATAGTCCGGACTACTGATAATCATCGGTGCTACGAACAACACAACACCCCAGAACAACAACGATAATACGAACTTACCCTTTTTACGTCGGGAGAAAGAAGAAAAACGCCAAACCAACGATGCCATAGAGTTTAACGAAGGTGCCAAGCACGATGAGGCAGGCCGCCCAAAAAGTCGCGTTCTTTTCTCTATCAAGGCGTAACTGGCGATGATGATGGCTGCAATGGCGATGTTGAACCGCTGCATGAAGAGCGACGTGAGCAGGGTTTCGCGACAGAACCAAAGCACGAACATCTGCTGCCAACTGCTAAACGTGCTCCGCGTTATGGCGAAATAGAGGGTTAGCGAGAGGGCGATGCACCAAAACACAAGCCCTAGGGGTATGGGTATCAGCGCGAAGGGTGCTATTACGAGCGAAAAAGAATGGGACCATAGTGGTTTACGTCGTAGTATTCTAGCGGATATTCTGCGTAGAGCGATGTGCATTGCAATGTGTGCCAAAACACACCGCGGAAGATGCGGTAGTTGTTGTCGGTGCGATTGTATTTCAACACGGCGGCAATAACCGATAACGCAATCCATAACCAAAGAATTGTGCGGCGGTCGTGAAAGATGGGTTTGGCCAAAAACGCCTTAGCTTTTGTTGTGATGTTTGATGACATGTTTTTGAGGTGGTGAGTTTTTGAGTTTATAAGTTTCTGAGTTGTTGTTTGAGTTTATGAGTTGGTGAGTTTATGATGTTTAGAGTTGATGTTTGAGGTGGTGAGTTGTTGAGCTGTGTAGAGTTTTTGTGAGTTTGTGAGGTGGTGAGTATGTGAGTGGTGCGTAGTTGTTTGAGTTTGGCGAGCTTTAAGTTTATGACTTTATTGCGTTTCTAGCTTACTAAACCTTTGAGTTGGAACTCTTTTACGCTATTTCACTGCAGAGTTGAGACCTCACACACTCAAAAACTCCATCTAACTGAAAAACTCACACCTCAGAAAACTCAAGAACTAACCATTCTCCACACGGTTGCGATGAGCGTAGTCATTACAACACCTAGTGCTGGGCAGCAACGTGGCCACGATGGTCCATCGGCACTCTTCGTTTCCTTATAAATGGTGTAGATAGTGGTGGAACAAGGGTGATGCAATAGGGCAGAAAACCATTAGCAAACGGCCGTCAGCATGTTCCATCCGCCCAACAGCAGTATTTGTTTGGTTTGTTGTTCGGTGCCTTCCATCAGCACGCCAGCTGCGCCTCATGTCGCTTTGTCCCAACACCAGCATTGTTAGCATCATTGCTCGTTGGGATAACAATCTCGTTGGCGGGAATGGCCAACACGTAGGCAAGAAGTATCACGCCGTTCAGTCCCATCAACCATCCGGGCTTGTCGAGTAGCGATATGAGGTGCTGGGCAATGGTGGCATCGGCCACGTGGATGTTGCAGCAAAGCCATATCAATGCACCTGCCGGGGCGGCAAACACAAGGGCACGCCACAGCACAATCAGTGTGCGGTCGATGAGAGAGGTGTAAAGCGTTTGCCAAAACTGGGGGCGGACGATAGGGTGGAAGTTCGAGATGGAAGGTGGAAACCTCGCCGCGAAGGATGGTTCGCGACAGCAACCACGAACTGCCGAACATGAAACCAACGCCCATAAGCACCACCGTCATCACCGCTACCAGCGAAACCATGCTGCTATATTGTGCAGGAACGGCTGCGCCGATAAACAGCGTGGCCAACAATATCTGTGTGGGCCAGCGGCCATTGCATAGCGAAAAGTTGTTGGTGATGATGGCAATGAGCCGTTCGCGTTGGCTGTCGATGATGCGTGTAGACACTACGCCTGCCGCATTGCAGCCAAAACCCATGCTCATGGTTAGGGGCCTGCTTGCCGTGCGCACCCGAACGGCGAAACAATTCGTCGAGATTGAAGCGCCACGCGAGGCAGATAGCCGAAATCTTCGAGCAGGGTGAAGAGGGGAAGAAATGGCCATAGGCGGCAACATCACCGATACCACCCACGCCGTGGCCAGGTAAACGCTCGTCTGCAAGCAAACCCGTGAGCCACCAAGGGGCGTGCATAGACGAAAAGCATCGTGTAGGGCAGGGTGAATGATGCCCACCAAGAGTTGGTTGAGCCAGTCGGAAGGATAGTTAGAGCCGATGATGGTGAGCCAAAACACGCCACACAGCAAGGCCAACATGATGGGGAAACCCCAGATGCGGTGGGTAGTATGCGGTCGAGCTTTACGTCTAGCGGCAGCCGTCCGCGTTGGTTGCCCTGCGTAACCACCTCGCTGCAAATCTGTCCCGCCTGTGTGTAGATGTCTTCCACCCACAGGTCGTGAAGTTACCGCCATTTCGAGCAGCAATTTTTCGGCGGGCGTTCAGTTCGGCGTTTCCGAAACGGTCTTTCACGCTCGTGTCGCCCTCGATTAGCCTGAAAGCAATCCACTCTGCGTTAGAAATGTCGGGGTGCGTCTCGGCAACCTTTGCGCCAATTCCTTGACATGCTGCGCGGCATGTGGCGGAAGGTTGGTAGAGCGGTGGGGGTGCACTTGTATTCGCCCATCTGCCACTTTGGCGCATACGCTCTAAAAAGCTAGGTCGATACCTTTGCCCCTGAACGAGCCGAAGCACCCCACAACGGGGATGCCCAGACGGCGCGAAAGGGCGTTAAGGTCTATGGTTATCTTGTTTCGTTTGGCCTCGTCGAGCAGGTTAACGCACAGCACGGCCTTGTCGGTAATCTGCAACACCTGCAAGATAAGGTTCATGCGTTGCGTCTCAGTCGGCGGCATCGGCCACCATCACCGTAACGTCGGGCTGTCCGAAGAGGATGAAGTCGCGAGCTATTTCCTCGTCTTCCGAAGTAGACGAGAGTGAGTAAGTGCCTGGAAGGTCAACGATGCGGTAGCCTTCGCCTTGGTAAGCGAAGTAGCCTTCGGCCTTTCCCACGGTCTTTCCTGGCCAGTTTCCGGTGTGCTGTTTCAGTCCTGTAAGGGCGTTAAACACCGTGCTCTTGCCCGTATTGGGGTTTCCGGCCAATGCCACAACGTAGCGTTCGCCGCCCGCTTGCGCACCGCGCCGTTGCAAACTGTGCATCGCCGCCTTTGGGGCAAGCGTCACAGGGAGATGTATTTTGTTTGTTGGGCATAATCGTTATTGTAGTTTTGGCTTGGCGTTATCTTTTGTTATAGACATTGCCTTAGTCGTAGCCATCTGCAAAGTTACCATTTTTATGGCAATTAGCGCGCAGCTTTTCTCCCCAGTTTTGTTGCTTTACCTAGCTATGGTGATTGAATGCAGTGTGTGTTTTTAGTTCTTGTAGCAGATAATTCGTTTATGTCTGTAATTTGATTGGGGTTGAGATATGTGTTATTGATATTACGCATCACCATCTACATGTGGCTTTGTATGCTGATGATTTGGCTTGTTTCACGCGTATAAAAGTGAGCGTTTTTCCTTGTTGATCAATTCCTTTGGTCTTTGCGTAAGCAGTGAAATATATTATTTGTGTAAAGTTTTGCTGTTTGTTTCTTTTTACATAACTTTTGCGCTATGCACTGCAATGGGTAATGATTGTGGTGCGTGAAAGAACAGAAGTCAAACTAAATGTATGGAAAGGATGAAGAAAAGCGGTAAGATTATCTTTGTGGCGTTAGGCATATTACTTGTTTTGGGTACGGGTGTTTTCACTTATCTGAACCACATTCCCAAAGCAGAGGCGTTTGGATATGAAAGCCTAGTGTTGTGTGTGACGACCTTTCTTTTTTACAGACCCTTTACTAAGCGGGGTGAGTTAGAGGCTATTTTATTGAATTTCGTCATTATATTGGGTGTTACTGCGGTTGTTACTGTACCCGAATGGACGTTCAACAACATCATTACGGCTTGGGGATGGAGTGCAATTGGATTTCTTGTTGTCTGCGCCATCAGCTTTATTGTGCGCAAAACCAAGCTGATGGATGTGGAAAATGGGCCTGCAGAACAGAAATCAATGCCCCAGCACGTAGGGTATTGTGATTCTGGGCATAGCTCAACTAACTTGATTGTGCTAACAATCCGATTGTTTTAGAACTTGATTTTCGCTATGAGGTGATGGCGGAACGACTGCGTTTTGTACAATATTAGATGTGCCGCTGCATATAAATTGATGGGGATGGCTGTCTGGCTAAACAGGTTGAATTGGCCAGACAGCACCAATTAATCCTTCTATCTCAACATTGTCCCAAGCTACACGTTAGGCCAAACACGGCTTAACGCTTTTGTTCAGTTAATAAATAGGTGAGATAACCTGTTGACAAGTAGTGAAACTGCCTGTTAACAAGTAAAGCTGTTAACCGGCAAACAAGTCTTGAAAACCATTTCATCTTGCAAAAACGCTAGTTTTCGGCCGCATGATGACGGCCGAAAACCAGCGTTGATAAGTCTTATTTGCTCTTCTACCGCCTTTCTAAGTGTAAGACAAATACGTTTCTGCGGTAGAGAACAACCAGCAAAAAGTAGGTTTCTGCTTAGAAGAAGTAGGTCACGCCCAATTGCCAAGCGTTGCTACGGCCGTCGTATTTCTTAACAGCGTCACCAACAGCATCCTTTGAAATCTCCACTTCACCCGTCTTTCCAACGGCAATGTTGTAGCCTAAAGTGGCTTGGAGATGGTCTGCCAAGGTGCAGCCTATGCACTAAGTTGATGCTGAAAATTGGACGATTTGAGTGTCCAATCGGCCACTTCGGGAACGATTTCTGTCTTTCTTACCCAAGTTGAATGCTACCTGCGGACCGGCAAAGAGGAAAATGTTGGCTGTTTCGCCTAAGCCGAAAGAGTAACGTGCATTGATGGGAATAGCCAACTGCTCGCGAGAGACAACAGAACCGAGCTTGCCATCCTCGCTCTTCATCTTAGATTGCGCTTTTCGTATAGCGCGGAGATGTCCATCCCCATGCCAACGATGGGCAACGTAACTTAACCGTTGGGCCAATAAAGAAACCTAAGCGGTTGTCGGTTTTCCAAACGTCGTCGTTTACCGAAACTTCGGAGGTGTTGATACCACCTTTTAAACCTAACTTCGTTTGTGCACTGGCATTTGCTGATAAGGTCAATGCTGCGGCATAGCACAGCCATCTTTCATCATCTTTTTCATACAATAATGGTTTTAAATTAAACAAAGTGCGCACTTCGAACGTGGGTGTACACGCCAAATGCGCGTGAAAAATTACGGTTAGTGTCTCTCTCTTCTTACCGACATGCGTGGCGATGCGCTGCCCTGACTGCTGCGTGCAGCCTTCTCTTTCTTGGGTGCGGGTGCCACTGTTGCACGGCGGTTGGCGCGGGGGCTTTCACCCGCGGCTGTTTTTCGTGGTTAGTGCCAGACTGTCGGCTTGTTGTGGTGCTTTCACACCCCACATGCCTTTCTCGAAAGCGGCTATTCCGCCTCGATACGCTTTTTGCTCTTGTGCCATGGCCGAGTCGGTTTTTGCAGTATTGCGCCAACGTCAGGCCCAGCATGTTGTTGGTTTTATATATCTTGCCGCGATATTTGTTCATCGTGAAATAGTCGGCTAAGCTCATGGTTGCGGCATTGTTTAGGGTTGCTCGTCATCACCGTTTGCTTGGCCAAAGAAGGGTGCAAGGTCGTCGTATTTCACCCAAAACAAGGGTAGGATGTGGCATCGCCGAAGTCGTCTTGTCGTTTCATGATGGGACAAAGAGCCAGAACCTTGGTGTGGAAACGTGGCTGTTGCCTGGTCGTAATAGGCACTTTCCTTGATGTACTAGGACGTAACCTCGCGCGAAGGAATGTCGCTGTTGTCGATGCGCACGCGCCCATCAACCCGCTCGTAGAAGATGTGATAGTTGTCTAGCAATGCCAATGGCTTTACGCGAGCCGAGTCTTCAAAGCTCTCGTTGCCGTCCAACCGATACTCGTATGCCTTTACTTGTCCGCGCATCACCAGCTTAAAGAGGTAGGTAAAGAGGTTCATGCGGCCGTCGATGGGCTCAACGGGTAGTAAAGTCCTGCGTTGGCGTCTTCGGTCAGGTTCAGTTCGCGGTATATGTCGCGCCTCCAAACAACGTCCTCGTCCATCTTGCTTTGGGTGGGAAAGGATATGCGCGCCCTCAGACTCACGTTGTCGGCGTTGCCTGTGGCGGTGTTTTGTTGGTTGTTTCGGCGTGCGGCAGGTTGTGCGAAAGCCACTTGCAGGGCGCACGACATCAAAAGTATGAATGCTAATCTTATCATCTGTTGTTGAATTGGGTTGGATGTTGGGGTGCAACTGTTGCCTAATGGACTATGCTTTGCTGCCTTATTGGGTTGTGGCCTTTTGCGGCCTTTGCACCCCGCATTGTTACCTTACGATTACCTCCATGGCTTGCGGTAGCTTGCGCGTTATGCCATCGGGACCTACGGCCGACACGTTGCTGATGTAGAAACGCTTGCTGCGCGACAGCTTAGCGGAAGGCATCGCGCTGGCGTTCGGAGAACTGACTGCCTGCCGAAGACATGGAACGGCGTTGCCCATGTTGTCGAAGAACACCGTCTCGAAACTCAAAACGCGGAAACGGATGTCGAGAATGCCGTCGTCGATGGCGGCATTTATGCCCTCGGCACCCATCAATGCGCCCTTGCTTAGGCCGCCTCCTTTAAATCGGTCGGTGCCAACGGCGATGTAGGCAGTGGGGTCGGGCAGCTTACGAACATGGAAAACGGCTTGTCCCAAGGAACGAACCTTACCCTTATCGTTGGCTGTTATGTTGAAAGTTACGTCGCGTCCAACGGCCGAAGGCACGGCCACATAATGCCCGTTGCCCTTGTTGGTGAGTTTACCGCCCGTCATGGTCATGCTGATAGCGTTCTGCGGATGCCCGAAACGCTAACGCTCATGGGGTTGGTATAGCCCGCATAGAGCACGTTCATCAAGTCGGCGTCACCGTTGCGGCTGTTGGCATGGCCACAACCTCGTACTTTTGCAGGAAGTTTCGGCGCAGAACCTCGCCCGAACCGTTACGCATGGTGATGTATCCGCCAAACGAATGTTGGCCTACACCGCCTGCGGCGAACGAGTATTTGCCGCCCCGAAGGTTCACACGCGCACCATTTATATATATGTCGGTGCTGTGTGGTGTCTACCGCCGCCATAACGATGCTCGCCGAGAACGTTTCGCCGGGGTAGAGCGTGGTCTTTTTCGGGTATCACAAACGCATCTAGCTTTGTTCACTCTAATATCTTTCATGTCGATGTTGGCCACTAGTGTGTGCAACACTTCGCCCTCGGCATAGCGTATGTCGCTCTGTAACTTCGACAAAAGGGTCACTGCGGCCGACACGGGCATGCTCGAACATGTATTCTTGCCAGTTCTTGCCCATCGAACGCTTGCCTTTGGGTATCTCGGTAGAGAGGTTTTTGGGCGATGATTTCGCGTTGTGTGGGGTCGTTAACCATCTTTCAAGATGTAGTTTCGGTAGGCGTTGATGCCCTCGTAAAAGCTTACGTCCCTTGCCTTCAATCGGAGCTAGCATCACATGGCTTGCCGCTTCGAGGTTCTCTTTGTTCACAATGTCGTGTACGTCGGCATCGCTTCCATCGGCCTCGCGAACGATTGCTACCTTAAAGCTTTTCAACGAAATTGAACAGCGAGTCGCTGGCTCGCTTTACGCCCTTCGGCTTTGTCGAACCACGCCTTTACTTTCTCCGGGTTCGACTTTTAATTGGCTGGCGAACACGTCGTATAGTGCCTCGTTCTGCTTTGGTGGGAAACCAGATATGGTGCGTTTTAGGCTATCCTCAACCACCGAGAAACCCTCTGAGCACTTCGGTAGAAACGTTGAGAGCCAGCATCGCCATGAGTACCACATAAAGCAGGTTAATCATCTTTTGGCGTGGAGATATGGGCCTTTTCTATTGCCATCTGCCGCGTTGTTATGGGTTTTTGCATCTTCATGTTCACCGTCATGGCCTCAATCATGCGGGCATAGATGGCGTTTGAGCTGCTCAATCTGTTGCGCCATGCGTCGGCTTTTGGTCGTTAATCTGGTCGATTAGTGCCTGATTTGCTGACTTGCTCCTTTGAGCTGCATCTCGTAAACCTTTGGTGATACCTGTGAGCGTTCGGTTGAGGTTTTCCATCTCTTCGCTGTCTCTTGTGAGGGCGTGCGCTTTGCTGACTAACCTTTTTCCAACGTCTCGGTAAGTTTGTTTAGCTCGTCGATATAACGGCTTGTAGCTCTACCACTTCGATGTCGGCCAGCAGAGGCGAGCCTTGAGCGGCGTTTGCAGGCAGGCGTGGTGGGCGTTGGCATGGGCATGGGCCGCAGGAACTCGGGCTTGGTGAGCGTGGAAACGTTGGCCGAAACGGCCACTTGTGGGCTGCTGAACGCCGGCAACAGGCTGCCTAACGGCTGCTGCTTGCTGCTGCTGAATGGCGGCAACGGGCGGCTGTTGAACTGCGGCCACATGTATTTTTGTGGGCTGTTCGGCATTAACGTCCGTGCCTTCAAGATGCTCTTTTGTTACGTGCGAGGGCGAGGTCCATGCCGTCGGCCGTCTTGTCGAAAGGCCGGTCGAAGGCCGAAAGAAAGAACACCACTACCTCTGTTCCCATGCCGAAGAAGAGCATGAGGTTGGCACCGCGCAAGTGTGTAAGCTTTGAAGAGTGTACCAAGGATAACGATAGATGCGCCCCAACTATGCGTAGTTGAGGAAAGTTTGTCCGGGAACGCTATCCATCCACTTTTTGCAGACGATAGACGAGGTTGTATTTACTGTACGATGTCATTTGCTTTTTGCTTTTTGAGGTTTGCCCGTGGACGTTGTTGCGAGGCTTCTAACGCAGCGAAAACCGATGTATGCGCGCGGTTGGTTTTTGGTATTCCCAGCTACGCCACGCACTGTCGGATGTACGATTCGGGGTCTTTCCGACCCACCCCTCACGCTTTTCTTCTTTCAGTCGGTAGGGATCTTCCTTAGCAGCCTTGTAATCCAGCTGTGGGTTTGAGGTCGTTCATGGCGTCGACACCGGCCTCCGTGTATATGGTACTGGTCCATTCGGCCACGTTTCCGGCCATGTCATACAGGCCATTGCTGTTGCTTGGATGGCACCAACACGACTCGTTATGAGGTTTCCGTCTTGCGTATAGTCGCCGCGGTCGGGCTTAAAGTTGGCGTAGAAACAGCCTTGTCCGTTCTTTACGTTGGGATTTTCCCAGGGAAACTCGGCTCCGCTTTTGCCGCGGGCTGCATATTCCCACTCGGCCTCTGTGGGTAATCGGTAGCGTTGCACGAAACGAGCCACGGCTCCCAGGCCTTTTAAAGCAGATAATCGGTGCGCCATGCACAGAAGGCGTTAGCTTGCTCCCACGTTACGCCCACTACGGGATAGTCGTTGTAGGCAGGATTGCTGAAATAGTTGCGCAAGTACACTTCGTTGTCCGAGTTGGTGAAATCGTTCACCCAACAAGTTGTAGTCGGGATACACGTTTACTATATAGGTGTTGAGAAATCCCACGGCCCACTAAGCTGCTCTGTTGATGGTTTCGCTCACGATATTCCCGTTGTCGTCCACGTACGCCGTGTCTTTCGATATCATCACTTCTTCGTTCGGGTCGACGGTACGGTCGGTATTGAGGTTGCGCCTCTTGTGGCAGGATGCGGTTTTTGCGCAGTGCGGCCGTTGTATAGTCGTAAATCTCGTAGCGATAATTCAGCTGTCGGTAGTCGAGAAGTTTCTCCCGTAACGGGATTGGTTACGTACATGGCTCTCGAGGCGCGCTGTTCGTCTTCGTTAGGCTTGCGTGGTAGCGGCTTTTTCCAGTTCACCTCGTGGCCGAATGGCGTTTCCGTCCTTGTCTTCGGTAATCATATAGGTTTCGTCGCCGCCGTAAGCTGGGTCGGCCAAGCGTGTGCGGAGGATGCTGTCGCGTACCCAATTCACAAACTGCTTGTACTTCGAGTTGGTCACTTCGGTTTCATCCATCCAGAATCCATCCACCGAAATGTCTTTCACGGGCGTGTTCTTGCCCCAAAGACTGTCGCCTTTCTCGATGCCCATCTTGAGGTATCCACGCCCTACACGGGTCATTCCGTAGGGCGTTGGCTCAGCGAAGTTCTTGCTCGAACCCACGCCAACCACTTCACCACCACGTCCGGAGGCGGACAATACCTTGCCGCCGAAACATCCTGAAACCATCAGCGACGGGCCAAAGGCGCACAGCGCCAACACGATTTGCCTTTTTCTCTTCATCATCTGTTTTATCCAATCAACACGAGCCGCACTTCCCTGCATGCCGTTCTGCGGCAAACCGCCCGTTGCCCAAGGCCTTTGCGTTGGGGTGCGCCCACAATAGTCTTACGCTTTTGTGTTTATTCTTTCCTTTTTAACGAAATTCAGTTCCTGCTCGTAGCCCACGAACAGTTCGTGACTGCCGTTTCCGGGCTTGATGGCCGAGGTGTACATCTCGTAACTGTACCCCAACACGATGCCGTGAAAGCGACCGCCAATCATGCCCGTTACCGAAATGGTGGGCGCATAGCTCACGCCTGCGTACAACAAGCGTTTCTCGTTGGTGTATTCCACGCAGTGGAGATGTCTGCACGATAGCCAGTGCCGTCTGTATCGCACCAAAGCCGAGGGCTTTATCTTAACAAACGGATTGCGTAGCGAAATATTGCATCCGCTCGTTAGATAATATGTGGGGGCGACGTGCAGCTCGTGGCGTTCGCCTAGTTCAACGGTTGGCGAATTAGCGTGTGTGCCGATAGTCCCACTACCATGTTCGGGCCATGTAATAGAGGCCAACGCCCAGGTCAACAGCGTTTCCCGTCTCTCTCGCTTGTAGGCAAGGCGTGGTCGTTTGCATCGGCAGGGTCTAGTCGTGCCGTCTATGTTCTCCAACAGCAACGCTCCTTGCAGTCCCAATCCCAACGTTGCGCTGCCCAGTTTCAGCTTATAGGCGTATTGCAGGGCAATGCGTTGGTGTTTGAAAACGCCTGTTGGTCGTTCATCAGCTGCACGCCTGCGCTGTGGTTTCATGCCTGCGAACGCGAACAGGCATGTCTGCCGCAGCATTTCATTGTTCGCGGATTGTTCTCAAAAGCCCGCCATAGCTCATGGCGTAAGCACCCCGTTATGTTGGCTTCGGCTGCTTGCCCCACGGCAGCAGTGATTGAACGTGGGTTCGAGGTCGAAGCTAATGCGAAAAAGGTCGCATCGTATTGGGCACTGGCCTCCCGCAAAGCCCAGAACCAGCCACAGCGTAATGATGGTTAAAACGTTTCAACACGTAGTGTATAACGCGTGACGGGCAGATATATTGTGTGCCGGAGATGCAGGCCAGCTAAAGCAAAAGATTGTTTGGGCAGCGCGAACAATTTTAACACTACCGATTCTTCACGTTTCTGCAAATATGTTTTTCACAAAATAAAAGCACTCAAATTTGCATCTGTGGGCATACAAGGAGATTGTTGCTCGCCAATCGACCACACAAACAACTGGCCAATCAGCAGAAGCTAAAAGCTCAAAGAATGACTAACAATGCTAACTAAACACTATGCGGATATGGCTGAATACTTTCTAACTTTAATGGACAAAGGAAGTATGCTGCAGCAGAACGCTTTGCTGCTGGAATGCTTGAATGATGACCCTACTGATGACTATGTGCTTGGTCAGCTGGCACTTGCTCTGGTACAGGTACAAAGACGAGGAAGCAGTTTACTTTGTGCAGACAGGGCCAGCGGTTGATCCAACAGCAACCGCTTACACTTATTCGCGCCAAGATCCTTTGGTCAATGAAAAATCTCGAACAATCCATAACTGAATGGGAAACAAATTCTCAACATGAGTGAACAGGAAGTGGAACAGAAAAGAGGTATGTGGAAAGAGTGGGCAGCATTATCAACGATGCTAGATACCACAATGCCTCTGTTTGCATAAGCTTTTTCGCGATAAAGGCTTTTCGCTGATGGAAGAGACACTATACAGAACAGGGGCGAAAGGCCTCAGGAGTGGCTCTACGCAAGCAAGAGGCAACATTATTTTATAAAGGACTGGAAGTATAGTGACTTCCCGACCCTATGTAAGTCGAAAACGATGAAGCGTTACGCCACCAGGCCACAAGCCCATCGAATGGAAGGAGGAAATACACTAGAAGAGGCCAGGCAATGGGATAAGCTGGTGCGTTATCTCAAAGGTGTTTGCAAACGTTATCCAAAGGAAATATTACTTTCCAAGCGCGGACTGTCTGAATACAGCATCAAGAGCTTGGGAACAAGGCCGATTGCCTTAAATATGCCGAAGAGGCCTTTGCATGAAAAAACTAACGACCCTTGTGAAGTACATACGCCGTGGCGTTGAAGTATTGTGGCCGAAATGAAGATGCCTTGGCGCAGTTCAGAAGCCTTGTTGCACTAGGCCTAGACTACATCGCTTACTCGGAACATGGCGAGGGAATGCGCTGGGCAAAGAAAAATTGTGCGGCACTCGCAGCGGTATATCGAGGAAATCAAAACAAAAAGGAAGAAACAGCAGAAAACCATTAAAAAGCAAGATGTATGAAGCGCATATACCTGCGCGACGGAAAGGAAAGGGCAAGGGCGTTTTTGGCAGAGCAAGTGAAAAGCTCATCCGAGAACACGCAACTGCGGAGCATGTTGAGACGATTGGGCCGACATCGCCAAATGGCTCGAGCAAGAACGTACCGCTGCCACTCCAAAAGCCCGTCTACCAGCCCTTAACCGCACACAAAAGGCAGTGGTCGAAAGTCCCGCCTGTTATGTGAAAGCAGAAACGTAAACAACTAAAAACCCTAACTCAAAACAATATGGATGGACAAATTATATCAACTAATAGAGCAGAAAACGGTTTAAAGCCGCAGAAAACCTGATGCGGAAAAAGCTCGAACAGGAACCTGAGAACGTCTATTTCTCGCCCCAACTGGCAAATGCGCTTTGGAACCTCGATAGCAGACGAGGAGGCATTGAGCTATGCCGACAGGCCAAAAAGCAGTTTCCCACCAACCGACTAACGCTATTTTACGCGCCCGCGTTCTTGGCTCGTTGCGCAAAATTCGAAGAGGCGTTGCCGAATGGGAGCAACTCATCGCATAGGGAAGCGGAAGTTGCGGAGAAAGGCTTTGGAAAGGGTTGGGCAAAGTCGGTGATTAACGATGCCCTGATATTACAGAGCCCTTTCCTGCGCGCACTTAATCGAGACAAAGAGGCGCTCGGCCCTGATGGAAGAACACCTGAAACACCGGGGCAAGGGCGTAGAAAGCGACTTCACAAAGAAGCGAGGCTACGCTGCTTTTATAAAGAACTGAAATACAGCTATCTCAATTCGGGTGTGGATTATTCGGATGAAAGGTTGCGCCACCCAGTGCACTGGGCCCATCGAATAGAACGGAGGATGGAAAGCACTGGAAGCGGCCGGCAATGGGATAAGCTGGTGCGTTATCTTAAAGGTGTTTGCAAACGTTATCCCAAGGAATATTATTTCCAAGTGCGACTGTCTGAATACAGCAAGAAGCGTTGGGAAAACAAGGCCGATTGCCTTAAATATGCTACAAAGCGGCTTTTTGCACGAGAGCCCAACGATCCGCTGGTTAAATCTGACGTATGCTGTGGCGTTGAAGCATACTGTGGCCGAAATGAAGAGGCCTTGGCGCAGTTCGAAAGGCCTTGTTGCGCTAGGCCCCGACTGACTACATCGCTTACTCGGAACATGGCGAGGGCATGCGCTGGGCAGAAAAAATTATGCGGCATACGCTGCGGTACATTGACGATATTAAAGGAAGTTGTGTTGACTTCTAAACTTTCTGTAAATTGAGAGAGTCTGTTGTCTTTGTGGATGCCGACACAGGATAAACGCTCTCTGCACAGCAAGTGCGGGTAATTCAATTCACTGGCTTCTAAACTCACGAACCCCAACAACTCCCGGAAAACATCAATTAATCACTCTTACAAACACGAAAATTCATCAACTCACAGTTCATAAGTTTATTAGTTCACGAACTCATCAACTCACGAACTCTTCAACTCAAAAATCTTAAATCCGATATTTTTATTTTACAATGCCGTTCTGTTTTTGGCTCCGTTCTAGCGAGAAAATCGGTTAAAAAGTAGGTAAATGGCTACTGTTTTTGGCCTTTCAACCTTTTCTGTCTTGTCTATTTTTGAGAAAAACAACCTGCGTTTTGCACCATTTAGCCTTTCTAGAATGGTTGCCAACCCATATTTTTGCGCTCAAATACGCCCTTTTTAGTGCCTAAAATCCCACTTTTTGATGGTTATTTTGCCCTTTTTAGCCATGTGTTTCATGGTTTGCAAAGGCTTGTCTGATATAATTGTTGTAAATATTTATACGTATCGTCTCGCGTTTTGCACCATTTTGCACTGCATTTAGCACCATTTTACCTTGCATTTAGCATCACAAACGCACTGCGTTTAGCGGCACTTTTACCTTGTGTTTTGCACCAAAACGCAGTGCATTTACGGCATTTGCACTGCATTTGCTGCAACAGCCCAAGGTCTGGTGCAAATTGCGGTTTTATGCAATGCGTATTCATTTTGCTTACGTTTATAACTAACCCCTTTTGCCCTAAAACAAACCTTCGCGAGAATCGAATTTTTGCGGCAAGGTTGGCGATTGGTGGATAAAAAGGCTACTCTTTAGTGTTAAACTTTCTACTGAAAAGTTTACAGCGGCTAGTGGGTTGGCAGTGGACAGGTGAACGAGTAAATCGTTCGTCTTATCGAGTTTTTGGCATAATAACCTGTTAGCGGAATTAATTTAGTATACTTAATTCTTCCGATGGGTTTTGTTATTAATGAAATTCATACTGAAGAATGGTTAGTGCACTAATTTTGGCAATGATTCTGGCGTACAAACCACTCGTTATCTTGGCGTAATTTCTTATGGTGAGGAATTGGTCGGTGAGTTGTGAAAAAGCGTCTCAATTTCTTTCTTGCCTTGGCAAGTGGAATGAAAGTCAGTTTCAATCCTTTTGGTTCACCCTGATACGGGCATTCGAGTCTTATGTGGGCGGTTTCAGAACAGATCAAGTTGAACGTCAGCTCCATATATCCTTTGTCCCCGTAGATGCTGCAGTCATGATAAGACAATTTCACATCCTTCATGTAGTCGAGGTCAGGTATGCTTGCCTTGGACAGGTCATATGAGTGGATAACACCCTGTTAACCCACAGGGCATGCAGTTTATATCCGAAATAATATGTGTTTTTGTGAAGCGCAGTAACCGAAGTCAGGAGCTTGCAAAGTCCCCTGTCCGTCCCATCTTGTAACGTGTCCCTCTTGCCACCCGACACACCGCTATTGGCAGGTCGACAAAGAATTGTTCTTCTCCCTGTCCATTTCCATGGCAATCCTTTGCGTATCTCTTCGCATAAGCCTGCCGTTTTCTTTACGGCGGTCATTGAACTGCCTTCTTGATATGAGATGGGGATCTTGCTTTTGTGTTCTTGCAACGTCAGTCAAATAACCATTTCTCACTGTCAATACTTTCAGCCTCAGCCGTCAGCGACAATGCCACCACCTCCAAATCTGAGAACTTGGGTACTGGGCCACGGCGTGGATGTTGCCACATTCATTGACGAGATTTTGTGAGAATTGCTTGCATATCCCAAGAATTTTCAAGAATTTCTTTGTATAAAGGTTGTACATACGATGATTTAAACTTAATGAGTTTGCTGATTTCTAAGTTACTAAAAAATCAAATCGATATGTGCAACTTTTTTATCTGTATTTGTTGATTTTATTTTATTCCGCTAACGGGTATAAATACGTCCTGACATAAGGACACAAAACATAAAGAGGTAGTCTTGACTTTTTCCTCATTATGTGCCAGGTAAGATGTTTTAGCAAGTTTTAATCACCTTTGCTGTGTTTTTGCATTTTGGCTGGCAAGTTTTGCTTACTTCGAAAGGAGCACCATGAGAGATGCAACTGAAAGAGAAACAAAAATGCCAGCTAAAAGCCAGTTGATAGTGATGAATAAAAGCGGAACAGCAATTGAACCTCTAGGAATGCTTGAACTTGCCCAAATGCTCTAACGGGCGGTAAGGCCTTTATGAATGTTTATTGGTGCCTTTTTCCATCTCTCTTCATCAGCAGATGATATTATCTTTATTCTTCAGCGGAGGGCTTCGCCTTCATACGCCACCCATGCGGCAGCCCCTCGTCGTCTTCTCCATCTCCAGCCTTTCCGTTTGCGCGAGTGTCTCTTTACCTTGGGTGTGAGCGTTTGAGGTCTTCGGGCTCTTTCGAAATAGAGCAATCTGTTGCTGACGGCAGGCAGACTGAGCGTGGAGTAGTTTAGCATGTTGCTGTGGCAGGACTTGAGCGTGGCTGCACGTGCAATATGTGAAACGCCCTAGGGCTGCAGTAGTACCGCGTGAGTTTGATGCTCGTCAATCTTAGTCTGCATCACTGATAGTCGATTCACCCAGCCGTCTTCATGCTATTTACTCTTCCGAGCCCCTGCTCGTTTGTCACTTTTCGGCAACCATTACCTGATGGTTTTGCCCACCGCTTTCAGTGGTGGTGGCGGTGATGAGGTTGCTGTCATCACCGTCGTTGTTGTCTTTGAGCATGCTGCAAACACGTTGCTCATCATTACTACTGCGTGCGGCAGAGGAAACTGTTTTCGCGCAGCCTGCAAAATTTGTTCGTGTCATATTTTGTTTCTATTTCTAGCTCACTCGATCTTCTCCAAGGGAAAGGTGCTAGATGAGATGAGTTGTTTTAACCACTAAGGCATGTGCTTTAAAATTGCCTGCAGTTAGGCTCGATTGTTTGATTCCTTGCATTGCCTCTTCACTTTTCTTTTCACTTTATCTGGCATTCTTTCCTTGCTCTTTCAGTGCGCATAATGCACTGTGCCCTCTCCAAGAGTGAGCAAAGCCGCCTCAGCCAAAAAGCTAGCAATACGGTAAAGGAAACTTTAGGAACTCCGCCTTAGAGACTGCCTCGGGTGTAGTTCTAAGTGAAGGTGTTTGAACATTACCTGCGGTAGCAGCTGTTGCCATTGGTCCACCGCATTTTCATAAAACGGAGCCGAACTTCCATCCCTGGAAACCTGACCAACCCAACAATTTATCCCTTAGGCCTTGACTACGTCTAATCTCTATTATCTAGAAAACCTTTAGCCACAACTACACCTAATTCTGCGTCCTAGTTATCCTCAAACACCAAATTGTTGGTTGAAAATCAGGAGCCAGTTTCACGCCTCGCTCCATACAAGCATGACATTTTTATTTGTGGGTTCTCATTGTAACTTTCTATTCCTTTATCTTATTACCGGCATTTTCCTGCATTGCGCTTTCTCCTGCACACACGCCCGGCAGTCTCTTCTGGGGCTTTTTATGCAGGGTATGTCTTTGTTTTAAGCTTCCTCCTCTGGTTATGTCTATTCATGAAGTGGCATGCCTCATTGGGCAATGCCGTGGTCTCGCTGTTATCCTTTGGCATTTTGCATGTATGCGGCTTTTTGTGTTTGCCCCAACAGGCCTTTCATCGCCTTCTTTCTTTCCAATCATTAACTTTTCACTAGTTCGTTAGTTCCATTTCATTTAAGCTTTATGTTTTTGATTGTGCTGCTTTTAAGAAAGAACAAAGGTTGCAGGAGGTGACCAGATTGAGATAAGTGCAGTTGTGCTCAGGCCCGGGTTAGATAGTTCATTGACACATGATAAGATAATGTCGCTTTCGTTTTTGTGTCTATGTCACCTTTCCTGCACCTGGAACTTGCTCTTCTCTCAACGGTTTGGGCCTGAAAGCTTTCGCTGTTTGTAATCTTGGTTTCGCTGTACAAAATTTTTAATGCTGTTGTTGCTGAAGCTTGTTTTGTGCGTCTGGCCTGCACTTTGCTGGATTTACTTTCTTCATTGGACCCTTGTGCAAAGCAGAAAAAGTTGGCGGATTGACGCGCCAGTGCTTCTATTCATCCATTTAATTTCAGCTTTTGCACTATTGAGAGATTGATGATCGAATAACCAATTAATCAAATATTAAAACCAGTGCGCTCATCTCCGCCAACTGCAGTAATACGAAAGGAAAGCGCCGCCGTGTAGAAAACAAAACTAAACATACTATTCAACCCACCACGTGGGCGGCCCCCATCTTTTATGATGTAAACCTTCCTATTTTAGGGATTCTAACGTTCACAATCGCTTTACCCTGTTGCGTCTTTTAAAGTCAAATCCAGTTTATCAACCTTATCGTTTCACAACGTTTTTCCATTAAATCTCTCTCGTTACTCTATCCATCATGACCCATGCAGTCACTAGGGTTTTAGCGAGTTACATTTACAGTTCAATATTTCTCATTCTCATGTGCCAGCCTGTCCTGATTTCTATCGTCAGCTTGCTGTCTTCTTTGTTATAGGAGCGGTCTTGCTTGGCCTATCTCCCCTTTTCTTTTCTTCTTCTTACACCATCGAGAAGTACCCCAAACGTTTGTCTACTCTGCTTCCACCATTTCTTTAATGACTTCGAGAAGTTCCACCTGTTCGTCGCATTGCCGTCTGTTGTTGCTTTTGACGTCCGGTACTGGAGTATCTCGAGCACCCTTCAATTGTTCGTTTTATTCGATGGCAAAGTTAGGGTTGTTTGCCAACCATTACTAGGTAAAATCAGTGCTAGTGCACCATCAAACAACCCCAACTGGTAATTTTTAGCAATATGCACTCACAGATACCGATGAAATGGGCGTTATCTTTGTGATTAGGTTTACAGAATTTAGGAAAGGTTAAAATATGAGATGACAGAAGAAAACACCCTGCTGCATGTAGAAAATTACTTAGTAGGGCGTTTATACCCAAATCAGCTATATCGCGGTTAAATTATTGCAAGTTGCTCCATTGCCGAACAGGCTTACCGCAGGTTTGGTTTAATGCAAATGTCGACCAGTGCTTTGTTCGCCTAATCCAGCCCTGACGATAGATTTGATCGATAGCAGCTCGTTGTTTTTATTCCTTTTGCTAACGTACCGTGTGTGTGGGTTATGCCATAGGTTTTTAAACGCGCGACGATGTTGGAGTAGTCGCTGAGCCGCAACGCCCGGCCACATCGCGGAAAAGGCAGCCGTGGGATTTTTGTCTATCAGCAGGCGCGCCTTTCGCGTATCTTGATGCGCAAGATGTAGCCCATGGCGTGCATCCTGTAAGTGCCGAGCTTACGGTAGAACTGGCTGCGCGTCATGCCCATCTTTTCGGCCACTGCCGTAGTTCGTTCGCCGCGGCATTACTAACATGTACACCGTGTCGGTAGCTTTGTTGATGAATTTGCGGTCGGCTTCGCTTTGGGTTGTTCTTCTCCTTGTCTGCTTTCTTCCAGTTTGGCGTACTTTCCCGCAGCACCGGCGCTGTTCAAGCAGTTTTTCAACGCGCATGCGCAGCTCGTCGCGATTAAAAGGTCTTAGCAAGATAGGCATCGGCACCTGCTTCCAGACCTTTTCGCACGCGGTCGGTTTCAGGTTTATCTTTCGCCGTAACAACGATGATGGGGATGTGCGCTGTAACCTCGTTAGCCCTAATCCTTCGGCACACTTCCAGCCCGTCTACGCCCGGCATCATCAAGTCGGTAACAATCACATCGGGCACCATTTGTCTGGCTTTGTGCAGCTCCGTGTCCGTCGTGCGTAAATGATGGCGTATTTGTCCGACAGCTGCGAGCCAATGAAACGCAGCCACGTCCACATTGTCGTCGATAACCAGCACGCGTAGCGCGTCGTCGTTGGCCATTTCGGTGTCTGCGGGCTCGTCTCCTCTCGTAGGTAAGAGTGGTTTCGGCATGTCGGGCCTGACTGCGGTGATGGGTTCAGCTCTGCTGCCGATTTTGTCTGTACTGATGGGCAGCTACGTGGAAAACGCAGCCCTGCCTCACGGCTGCTTTCAACGGTGATGGTGCCGCCAATCGCATCGATAATCTGCTTTTACCAAGGCCAGTCCCACGCCCGTTCCAATCTTTTCTTTGCGCCGTCGTTTTCGCTCCCTGGTAGAAGGCCCGAAGATGTGCGGGAAGCGCTCGGCAGGTATCTTTGCCCGTGTCGCTCACGTCCATCAGCAGTCTTTTTGTCTGTCTGCACGCACCTTTACGCTCACCGTTCCTTGCGGCGGCGTGTCACTTAAAGGCGTTAGACAGCACGGGTTGTTCATCAGCTTTTATCACATAGTCGGGCACGAAACCATCAGCACTTCGCCGCAAAGGTCGGCTGTGAAGGTCATACCGCGCATGCGTGCATATTCGCGGTAGCTCTCAATGTTCAGCGGCAATTTGCGCCACGATGCTGCTGTTTCGCCATGCAGGTTCGCCCACGCCGACTCTCATTTTTCGATATGTCGAGCAGCTGATTGATGAGTGTCAGCAGGCTAGTTCCGCCTGTCTGATGGTTTTCGTCTTCTCGCGCGTGTCGGCGGCACGTTCTTGTCTTGCGAAATGGCCCGACTTAGGCCGAGAATAACCGTCAACGGCGTGCGAAACTCGTGCGTGATGTTGGTAAAGAGTTCGCGCAATGCGCTCATCTTCTTTAACAGCAGGTGATTGCGCCGCATGCGGCCCATGTAAATCAGAGTGCCAATCAGCAGCCCCAAAAACCACGATAACCAGCGTGCCTGCGTGAGTAGGTTCGTTTTGGCAGTGCGTTCGGATGCCAGTTCTTGGCGCGCTCTGTTCACCCTTTCGCCCTGCATTTGGCGTTCGAGGTTGAGGCTGATGCTCTGTATGCGGTTCTACCTTCTCCATGTCGATCACGCTTTGTCTTGCATGGCACTGGCCCGCACATGGTTGGCCAATGCGGCGCGATAGTCGCCTTGTCGTTCGTAAAGGCGGTACAGGTGGGCGAATACACTCGGCCAGATGTTCCTTTCGATGATCTTTTCGCGATGGCTTGGCGCGTTTAGTACGCTGGTTTTCGAAAGCCGTGCTGAGTTGCCTGTTATGTAGTCGATGCTCACCATGCCAGCAGCGGTTGCAGGGCGTGCCATTCGTCTTTCTCGAGTCGCAGCTGCTCGTATGCCGTTTGATATTCTGCGTATGCCTCGGTCGTATTCTTTGGCTTCTGGCTACATTTCCCGCCGAAAAGCCGTGTGGCAAAGGGCAATGCCAGCGTGTTGTTGGCGTGTCGGCTGAATCGCCATCGACGATGGAAGTAGGCCCATGCGCTGTCTTTTTGCCCATGTGGTTTGGCCACCAGAACCCAGGTTGGCACAGTTACGGTCGCCCAATGTCGCTGCCCCAGTCTGCGTTCGCTGTCAAAGCCTTTGCGCAAAACGCTGTCGGCGCGTTTGAAGCGCCCAAGGTCATGTAGATGTTTCCCAGTCCGTTGAGCGATTTTCACATAGTCTGGCCAGCCAACACGTGTCGCCACCTCTTCCGTCAGTCGCAGTGCCTGATAGTGGTAGGTTTGGCGGCATCCAGAACGCCCAGTCGGCGATGAAAGTTGGTGCCGATATAGTTCAGTGCGAGCACCCATCTCGATGGTGTCGCCCGGCGGCTTCGGCCTGCTGCTGCCCTTTAAGCTAGTACGCGTAACGACTCTTCAAAGCGGCTGTCGCGCAAAGCCTTGCCCCATTCGCGCAAGGCGCGCCCACGCTGCCCAGTTTGCTCTTTGCCTTTTCCAGCTTGCGCCATGCAGCTATGCTAAGGCCTCAATGCCTGGCGCCTGAGCCACGATGCTGTGCCTCTGCGCGCGCGCTCGTTCTTGAAAGCGTAGAAGCAACGATGTTCTGCCCGCGCAGGCAGCCAAAAAGTAAGAGGGCTGGTAGATAAAAACGCCTTTCTGAGCGTGTACAGGCCATGCGCAAAGCATGGCCGCAAAGGTAGAAGTGTCCTCCATAAACTGATGGGATAAGTACAGATACCCCTGCCACAAAGCACTTCATTAAGAAAGGGGATTTGACGACAATTGGCGACCGAACGGCAGTGCAGAGTACCCATAGGATAATCCCCCCTTTCGGACGGTGTAGCTTGTGGATTTTTTGCAAAAATACTGCTTTATTTAAACAAATGGCGCTTTGTTTTTGTTAATAGATGTTCAGCGACGGGCGCTCTTTGCCGATAAATGTCACATCCTGCACGATGTCGTACTGCAAAAATCTGGGCGAGAAAAGCCTTGTGTGTCAAAAGTGAAAAACTTTGCTGACCGTCAGTCTGTTAAATAAATAATCGTAACTGATGTTAGGTTTGGGCGCGAAATTGTTTTTCAAAGGGGCGAAATGCTCTTCCGACGACAAAAGTGGTGGAACATCAACTCGAAGGTGGAAATCTTTGCCCCAAAGCATCGGTATCTTCTGCCAATGCAGGCATCTCTCTGCAAAAAGCGGCGAAACAGACCCTGCCTAACACAAAAATCAACCGCATAGAACAACGAAAAGAACAAACGAAAAACGGCCTTGCCCATGCGCTATGTAGACGTTATATTGCCCCGTGCTAGAGGGATATTTTCACTTGCTGCCATCCGACGAGCTGGCTACATGGGTGAAAGCTGGGCGTTCGCGTGCTTGTGCCGTTCGGTTCGTCAAAAACTTGCACGGCTATGGCGTGAGCGCGCGCACGATGAAAGTCGGGCGTTCGACACCAAAGTGCCGTGCTGTAAGTGGTAGACACGGCGCCGATGTTGCTGCCTCAACAGCTAGACCTTTGGCAATGGATAGCCCAATATTACACTGGCGCCCATCGGCGATGTGTGTACACTGCGGCCTTGCCTGCGGGGCCTTAAAGACGAGGCGGATGGCAGCCAAGACCGAAGTTTACGTGGCGTTGACCGGACAATTTCCAAACCGATAAAACGCTGAACATCGCCCTCGACATGCTGCGTAGCGCGCCAGCAGCTCAAAGCGTTCAACCTGTTTCGCATCTCAGCCATTGGGACACCTTAGAAAACAACCTAACGCAGCGGGCGGCCGAGATAACGCGCGTGGAACTGATGAACGAAAGCGGCGCTGGCAACGCCACCATTAAGGCTTTGTGACCGAGGCCCACTCCGTATATATAATAAGGAGGTGGACGACCGATCACGGCGACACTGAACCTCCGAAAAGCCCAAACCGCTGAGCACGCCAGCAAGAGGCGACAACAACATCGTGTTTCAGTTTTCGCAGCGAGTGTGTGCTGTTGCATGGCGTAACATCCAGCGGTAAAAACCGAGGTGTGCATCCATCTTATCAGCGAAAGCTTGCAAGAGAAGACACAAGTGCTTTACCTGCTGCCCGAAATAGCATTGACCGTGCAAATGACCTGCGCCTGAAACGTGTGTTTGGTACGCGGGCATTTACTATCGCGACACAGTGATGCCGAACGTGGAGATATGGAAAAAGCAACTTTCGCCGAACCTTACGAGGTAATACTGGGCGCAAGGAGTGCCGTGCTCGCTGTTTCAGCGTTTGGGACCGGTCATCATCGACGAAGAGCACGAGGGAAGTTTCAAACAGCAGACCCCGCGCCGCGTTATCATGCCCGTTCGGCGGCCATCGTGCTGACTAACTACTATGGCGCGCAAACGCTTTTGGGCACAGCAACGCCTTCTGGCAGAAACCTATTACAACGCGCAACGGGCGATGGCCTTGTGGAACTCACTCACACGATAAAAGACATCGCTCTGCCCGAGATAAAGCGGTAGATGTGAAAGACCTCTGGCCGCCAGCTGATGAACGGGCCTTTTCTCGCCGGCCGTTGCTGTCTGCCGTTCTGCAGTCTGCGTTGGAACGCGGCGGCGTCATTCTGTTTTCAGAACCCGCGCGGTTTTGCCTCATCGGTGAATGCCACACATGCGGATGGGTGCCCAATGCGACAATTGCGAGCGTCGCTGACGTTGCACAAGAACATGAATCAGCTTACCTGTCACTACTGCGGCTTTCACATATGCGCGTGCCAACGACATGCCCCAACTGCGGCGAAAACCGACTTGCGCGCGCGGCTATGGCACGGAAAAAGATTGAAGACCAGTTTGCGCCAGCTGTTTCCGGAGGCCAAAATCGCGCGCATGGACCTTGACACCACGCGCACACGCTTATGAACGTATTATACAAGACTTTTCGCAGGGGCAAAAACCAACGCGTATCGGTACGCAGATGGTTACTTAAGGGCTTGATTTCGACAAAGTGAGCGTGGTTGCATCTTAAACGCCGATGCCATGCTGAACTATCCTGACTTCAGAGCCTACGAACAGGCGTTTGTGATGATGGCGCAGGTGAGCGGAAGCGGCTGGTAGGAAGTAGCGCGGACTGGTTTTGTATGCAAACAACGTCGCCTGAACTGCCGCCGTCGTGGTCGGGTGGTGCACGATTATCAGGCGTCGTGCTGACTTGTTGGAAGAACGCCGTTTGTTCAGGTACCCGCCGTTCTTTTCGTTTGGTGTATGTCTACTCTGATGCCAAAGAAGCAGGTGGCCGAAACAGCAGGGATGGGAACTGCAGTCGGTTGCGACAGCTGTTTGGCGACCGCTTCTGGTCCCATGCGCCTGCGGTGGCGCGTGCAAAACGCTGTATATCCGCAAAGTTGGTGTTAAAAGTTAGAGCTGTCGCTTAGTGGCGAGCAGGTGCGCCAATGCCGCGATACGCCCCAGTAACGAAACGGCAGCGATAAAATATGCCACTCTGCACGTGTTTTACGATGTAGACCCGCTGTAGGGGAGGAGTTATGATTAGTAAATAAAGGAGTTAGCGAGTTAAGGAGTTAAGCCAAATGCCTTGTTGCAGAGGGGCTAACCACTCGTTAACTCGTCAACTAGTAGAGTTAAGGTTTCAACGCTTTGTTGCAGAGGGAGAACGCTCTTGACTCTAAACTCGTCAACTCAATGAAAAAGGAGGAACCATATCATGGCAAACAACCATAAACAACAAGGAACATTGGTGGACGTGCAACGAAAGAGTTTGCTGGGCCACAAAGCATGTGGACGGAAAGGAACTGCAAGAAGACTTCCTTAAATATATCTACAGAACGGGGCAAGGAAATGCACCCGCAACAGGTGGATGAGGGCCGCAAAAGACCTGAACCAACCGCGAGGCGCATGGCCAACATCGTTGGTACGCTGGTTCTGGTGGGAACCTCACAAAGCGATACGCTCGCACTTACCGAAGCGGGCTGTCATGCGTGCCTTCTGGCTGATTCGCGCCCACCGCATCTACGAGCAATATCTGGCCGAACATTTGGTTATGCCCCTCCGAGTGGCACGAACGGGCACACCGCATGAGCATCGCATCACGCCCGACGAGCAAGAGCGTATGCGTCGTTGTTGGGCAACCCGCTTTTCGACCCCGTGCGACCCGCATACCCACGCCTTCTGGTCAGTTGCCGACAAAAGCCGCACGCGGTGAAACCCATCGAGGCGCAGTCGGTGGCGGATTACGCATGTGAAAGACGACGACAAGCAGCTGTTACGCTTATTGCCGAGAAGCGGACTGACCAAAGACCTGCTTATCTCATCACCCAGATAGATTAACTTGGCGATGATGTTCGACTACGAGGGCGAATATTTCGCCGCTTGTAACGGCAATCGAGGCCATCAACATGCGCTGTAACAGCAGCGGAGAGCCAGCCAGCATGCGAGCGCAGGCGCAAAAGCTTTGCATCTTCAGCGGGCGAGCAGGCGCACGGGTTTGTCGCCCGCATGTCGCGGCGCACTTCGTCGTCGTCTGCTCGATTTGGGTTTTCTCGTATGTGCGGTGTGTGGTGAGCATCGATATGCCTAGCCCGATGGGTAACCCCATCGCTTACGTTGTTCGTGGTTCGCCATAGCGTACTAAGGGCACTGAGCGCCGCGTCACGTTTTGATGTGCAGAAAGACCTTGTGGAGGGATGAGGGCAGCAGCAGTAAAGGCACAAATGGGAGTTGGCGTTGTATGCGCTGCGCTGTTGGCTGATGTGCCTGACACCCGCTTGCCGTAAACCGCTGCAAGCTGTGGGTGGCATTGGTAAAAGCCCGTTTCTGGCATCTCTTTTCAAATGCTCACGATTGTTAAATGTGGTGTTTATATTTTACACGTGTTGTCCGTCGCTCCATTCTGGCAAAATTATGGCTGTTTGGCAGTAAAATGCCGCGAAAAGCCGACTTGCAGATCTCGTTTTGTCCCTTTTCGTGCATTTTTGTCGGTATTTAGTATCGTTTCACCTTTCTATTTGGTTCTCGACTCGTGTTTTTCTCTGATGCCAAAACTACTTTTAACCCCCAAAATGCCACTTTTATAGCAGTTTTGCCCTTTTCGGGCCATGTTTTTCATGGTTCTAAAAAGGTTTTGTTTATACCATTCTCAATGTATTTCTATACTTTTCATCTCGCATTTAGCGGCACTTCGCCTTGCGTTTTAGCACAAAAGTCACCTGCGTTTTGCGTCAAAACGCCCTGCATTTTGCATCAAAACGTACGGTGTTTAGCACCAAACGCCCTGCGTTTAGCGGCATATTGAACTATAATTTGCTGCAAACAGCCCCAAAACAGCTGCAAAATGGCGGTTGCTTGTACTAAATATTCGTTTTTGTTGCATTCGCAGGCTAACCTCGTTTTGCAACAAAACGAACCTTCGCGAGAATCGATTATTTGCGGTCGGGTTGGCTGTTGGTGGAAAATCTTAGCTATAACGTTAAAATTTATGCCGAAAAGATTACAAGGATGAGGGGTTGACGAGAGACGGTAGGTTACAAGTTGACAGATGGTTTAGCTCTTCTGCAACAAGGCATTTGGCTTAACTCTAAGGGTGAAAAGGTGAAAAGTGAAAAGGTGAAAAGAATGGCTGACGCCTTCTAAAGGTGAAAAGGTGAAAAGATGAAAAAGATGGCTAACGCCCTCTAAAGTTGTCTGTCGGTTCCTTTAGATTTCTGGATTTCGTCTAGCTCGGGACAGTCCGACAAGTCCGACTCATCCTGATTTAGCCCAATGCCACCTATACGCATTTGGCTCAACTCCCTAACTCCTTAACTCCCTACTCCTCAATTTTTTCGTGTTTTGCCACAAATAGAGGTGTTTTTGACATAAGAACATAAGGAACATAGGGCGCATGAACGGAATTTTCAACAAAATAATACGTTTTTTCTGCAGTTGTCGTTTTATTCCCTATGCAACTTTTGAGACAAGGTATTTTAATAACACCGGCGCGGTTAGGCGTAGCTGTTGCGCGTTAGGTTTTGTAACCACTTTTTAACTTGAATTAGATGCAGAAATGAAAGAGAAAAACAACCGACTAGAAACGTTGAAACTGCTGCATTCTCAGTCAGGAGATAGGGCTGTCAAGAAGACCCGTGAAAGCACTTCTGCAGAGGGGTTTCAACATTACGTGCCACGCTCAGCCGTGACTCTTAAAACAACTGAAAAGTGGCAGAGCCGCCAGCATTACTGGTGAGCACGCACATGTGCTGCCCAATCGAAACGATGCCGATAGCGCATACCCACTCCGCGCATGGCACGCGAGATGATGCTGGTGTCGTTCAGTCCGTTTCCTATTCGGAAACATGGGCGTAATGAAAACCCGTCCGGGCTATGCCAGCTCTATCGCCTGACAACATTGACAATGGCGGAATAGAAGAAGATATTGGGTCACCATATCGGGAAACGACACCATATTTATTGCTTCTCAAAGAGCCTTCGACCCAGATGAGATGACACGGAGAATGCAAGAGGTAATTTACGCAGATGTAAATGAATGGTGCTTAATTTGTTGATAACCATTAAATCTAATCGAAGAGAGAACACACACGCAATGCGGTAGCTCGTTTGTAGCTAAGTCAGCGCCGCGAATGAAGCGCGCATGGGTGAGAAACTGAGCAGCAGGAGGCATGGGCGTTTTTCTTTTGGCGGAATCGGTGCGTTCTTTTCGTTCCTGAAAAGTGCGTTTTGCGCTTCCACTTCGCCCAAAGCCCCGTGTTGGCGATTTCAATCCCATGATACCTGAGCAGCGTTGTTCATTTGGCTTAACGAAAACGTGCTGGTTAACGAGCGTTGCTTTCGGCAATCCAACGTGGTTTTCAGAAACCGATGCTGGTTTTGTCAAAGCAATCATTCTACTTGCAGCCTAATCGGCCTTTCGTCTTTCGGTATGCTGCAATGCCGCCGCCGCTATGCGGAAACTGGCGAAAAGCTGTCTTAACAGCATGCCAGCTGTTGCCGTGCTGCCCTTAAACGTTAAGTTTTCGGACGTGCAAGGAGCAATGGCTTTTGCGCACTGCCCTGTCGCGTAACCTTGTGCTCTGCAAGTTCCAAACGACATACGATAGCGAAAGCGTGTGTTGGTGTACGTTCGTTTTACCGCTTTCGTACGACTTTTGGCGTGCGTATGCAAAAGCCGGGTAAATGGCCATGTCTTCAAATATTATGTACAAAAGACAGGGTTTTACTTGCAAAAATTCACATTTTTGTGTTAACTTTGCAGTCGGTTACGAAGTGCGTAGCCGAACTCTTCCACATCGTTTCTGTGAAATCAATTCATTTTATTGCAGGATAGGGAAGAGGGCGGTGTAGCCCCTTGCGAAAGGGCAGCTGAGACATCAGCATTTCAATCTATTCATGATTAGCGAGAACAGACCCTCGTTGATAAAAAACTCTCTTAATTTGTGGGGCGACTGTGGCATGAGGATGTAGCAGTCGTCTGTCTTTTTCTTTGTGTTTTGTGCTATTTGCACTACCTTTGCCTTTAAGTATAGCATAAAAAATGAGAGTCATCAGATTTTTCGGCAAACTAACAAGCAAGTATATCTGGCTTAAACCTCGCGGCTATGGCGGCTGTGGTGGTTCTACTTGTGGTGAGCGCTAGTTCGGTATCGACATCTACACCCATCATGGCGAAGCCATCCCCATACCCGACATCAAGCAGAAGTCGTTTCGCCGATGCCAAACAGATGCTGGCCAACGTAGGGTTGCTTATCGAAGTTACCGATACGGGATATGTGCGGACGCTGCCCGCAGATTGCATCTTTGGGAGCAATCGCCACAGCCCGGGCGACTGCGTTAGACGAGCATGTGATCTATGTAATCGTAAACTCGGGTCACACGCCCACCATTACCATGCCCGACATCGTAGACAACAGCTCGATGCGCGAGGCAATGGCCGAAAAGCTTAGGGCGATGGGTTTCAGTGTGGGCGAACCGCAATTCATCGTGGGCGAACGCGAATGGGTGTACGGCGCTACGGTGAAACGGACGGCATGTGGTGGCTGGCGACAAGATACCCGTAGATGCTGTGGTGGTGTTGCAGGTGGAAATGGCTCGCGTTCGGAAACGGATACCACCATCGACTATGTGGAACCCTCGTAACAAACAACAAGCAAGAGGATGTGGAAGGAGAGGAGATGTTGACAGATCCGACGTGGTTTCGCCTGCCGAACCGCCGCAACGCGGCGATAAATAAGCGCCACTTGGGATGAGCTGAGGGCACACTTCAACAACAGCAACAACGCATGACCGATTATATAATAGAGGAGATAGAAGAGCAGGACGACGATACAGGACAACTATACGAGCATCTGCGAATAGTGGTGGATAGGGATCAAGTGCCCGTACGTGATCGACCGATTTATGACCGAAAGGTTGCAACATTCCAGTCGTAACCGCATACAAAAGGCCGCCGACGCGGGTTTTCGTGCATGTAAACGAACGCCCCGTGAAGAGCAATTACAAGGTAAGGCCGGGCGATGTGATTCACGCTGATGCTCGACCGACCGCACCACGACACGACCATCGAGGCCGAAGACATACCGCTCGACGTGGTGTACGAAGACGATGCGCTGATGGTTATCAACAAACCGGCGGGCATGGTGGTGCATCCAGGTGCGGGAAACTTCCACGGAACGCTTATCAACGCTGTGGCTTGGCACCTGCGCAACACACCCTCGTTCGATGCCAACGACTCCGAAGTGGGGCTGGTTCATCGCATTGACAAGGACACAAGCGGACTTTTTGGTGGTGGCGAAGACGCCCGCGAAGCAGCTTCTGGGGCTTGCAGTTCTTCAACAAAACCACCCATCGCAGTTACAACGCCTTGGTGTGGGCCAACTCCGCCGAAGACGAGGGCGTATTGAGGGCAACATCGGGCGCGACCCGCGCGACAGATTGCGCATGGCCGTGTTTCCACCAGATAGCGAAACGGGCAAACCGGCCGTTACTCACTATCGGGTGTTGGAGCGTTTCGGGTATGTTACCTTCGTGGAGTGCATCCTTGAAACGGGGCGAACCCACCAAATAAGGGCGCACATGAAACATATAGGTCATCCGATGTTTGGCGACGAACGCTATGGCGGCACCGAAATACTGCGCGGCGAACGCTCGTCTACCTACAAGGCTTACGTACAAAACTGCTTCAAACTGTGTCCTCGGCAGGCCTTACATGCCCGAACACTGGGCTTTGTATCATCCCACATACGGGCCAACAGATGGACTTTACCTCGCCTTGCCACAGGACATCGGAGCAGTTGTTAGACAAATGGCGCAACTACATCAAGGGATTGGCTGTTTGATAAGACGACATGAAGAGGGAAAAGGGGTGAAAGGTGAAAAGGTGAAAAAAGGCTAGTGCACTGCAAAGGTGAAAGGTGGAAGGGTGAAAAGATGGCTAACGCCCTGGTACATTTGGCTTAACTCTAACTCCTTAACTCCTTTAACTCCTAATAAAAGGTGAAAAGATGGCTACGCCCTCTAAAGTTGTCTGTCGGTTCCTAGATTTCCTAGACAAGTCTAGCTTTGCAGGACAAGTCCGGACAAGCGATCCGACTGTCAGCAGCTACTCAGCCACCTATACGTTTGGCTCACCCTCAACTCCTAGCAGTGAAAAAGATGGCTGCACAGCTTGTTAGCATGTTGGTCTCTAATCCGAGAGGTGTCCTATTGATTCGCCACTTGGTCTCCCGCACTTTGTTCTTATATGTATGAAATATGGGGCGGAAATTTGACGATCAGCAGTATCACATACAAACCTCGTGGACTCGTTAACTGGACCAACAGAACTTAAGAGAAAGATATATAAGGATAAGCGCGAAAGATTTGAAGAAATATCGCTATCGTGTGTAGGCAACTCGTCTGAACACGAAGTGTCGTTTGCGTTCGAGCACGGGTTTAGTACTCGTTTTTCGACAAAGACAAGTACAACGTCTTACATCGTAGACATCGAAAGGATGAATTGGAGTGGACCTCCGGTAACGGCGAAAAGGCCGCCATCGACAAGAATAACTTCTCCTTTTGAGCACGAAGCGCAAGCATGTGTTCTTCGATTATGCTCACATCACCATTCACGGGAACGCCGGGCGAAAACGGCATCATGCAGGGCTATTTCGAACTTATCGACATGCCTTACTCCACTAGCGGCGTGTTGGTTGAGGCGCTAACATTCGACAAGTACGTAGCTAAAACAACTACCGTGGCTTTTTGGCGTGAACGTGCTAGAGAGTATGGTGCGTCGCGGTCAAGAGTATGGCATCGACGAACGAGCCGTTGAGGAGCAATGGGCATGCCCTGCTTTTGTGAAACCCGCTGCCGACGGATCTAGTTTCGGCGTGTCGAAAGGTGAAGAACGTAAGACCAATTGGCCCCGCATTGCGCAAAGCGTTGATGGAAGACGACCCGCCGTGATTGAATCGTTCCTCGATGGCACCGAGATTTTCGGTGGATGCTATCGCGTAAAGGCGAAACGGAGGTGCTGCTAGCAACAGAAGTGGTGAGCCACAACGAGGTTTTTCGACTACGATGCGAAGTATAACGGACAGGTGGAAGAGATTACGCCGCGCGCATTGCCGAGAAACGCGCGCAGAGTGGCCGACGAAACGGCGCGCATCTACGACCTTCTACGCTGTAACGGCATTATCCGCATCGACTATATCTTGACCAAGAGCCCGACGGGAACGGATACAGATAAACCTCATCGAGGTGAACACCACTGCCCGGAATGACGCCCACTAGCTTTGTTCCGCAGCAAGTGCCGCGCCGCTGGGATGGAAATGAAAGACGTGTTGAGCGACATTGTGAGAACCAATTCTAACCCCTTGCCGCGCTAACGCGCCAAAAACGTATAAATCTCGACAGCCTCGATTCCCACGTCAAGATGTTTAGTTTTGATCATAGAAATGGCTAGATAGCGATGCGAATCGCTTTTCAGTTACTTTCATCAAAGGGGAGTAGAGGCGTCATCTTTTCATCTACATAACATGCAATCCAATAACTATCTAGAGAGATTCGCAACCATTCGGCCCTTGATGCCGAAGAGTTGCCCGCTGCTTTCGACCGACTTTTTGGCCGATAAGCAGTTCCGAGTCTGTGATAACTCCATCTTTCCGCAGCTGCCTTTCTCGCTTTTTCGCGCAACAACTGCGTGTCTTGTAAAACCAGTATTGAAGTGCAAAGACCTTTGCCTACCCTTTTTGGCAAACCTGGCACAAAGCAAGCAGTGGTGGGAGCATGGATAGTACCGCCATCGACAGCCAACGCCGCTACACCTTTTTAGTAATCACCGCGACATCAGTGCTCGATTCGGCTTTCTGGCCAAGTTCTTATCGACAATGGTTCTCTACCACTGCGAAATAGCCATTGGCGACAACCTCGCTTTCCCTGCCGTGGGTGAAAGGATTTGGTGCGCGTAAACAAGTCGTTCATCGCAGAACGCAACCCGCCTATCCGCCAAATGCTGGCCTCCAGCAAGCTTTTTTGTCGGAGTATATGCACCACGCCATCAACGAGAAGAACGAGAACGTATGGATTGCACAACGCGAAAGGGCGTGCGAAAGATTCTAACGACCGCACCCAAGAGGCCGTTTTGAAGATGATGGCCATTGGCGGCGAGGGCGACACTGTTGACCGATTGGCCGATTCTGCACATTGTGCCGCTGGCCACTTTCGTACGAGTACGACCCCTGCGACTTCCTTAGAAGCCGCGGAAATGCAGCAGAGAACGCGATACGCCCGACTTTAAGAAGAGCGCACAAGACGATGTGCTGGAGATGCAAACGGGCATTGTTGGCTACAAGGGTATTCATTATCATTGCGCACCGTGCATTGACGGTTTCCTCTCTACGTTGATCGCGACATGCCCAGAAAGGCGACTTGTTTTGCTGCAGTGGCCCAACACATCGACCAAGAGATTTATCGCAACCATCGTATTTACCGGAAACCGCGTTGCCTGTATCTGCTTACGGGCGAAAAAGGGGGCTGACAACGCCTTTACAGCCGAAGAGCAGGCCACGTTCGAGAAGTATTTGGAGGGTCAGATGGTTAAGATAAGTCTTCCGCAGAAGGATGAAAACTCTTCCGCGACAGCGCATGCGAGATGTAGCCAAACCCCTTGATTAACCAACGCTCCGTATGATGAACGCTCGTAAAAGTCATATCGCCACTCGCGCGCTTGTTCCTAGGTGGGGCTTTCGCGGTGGCTCTTATTGTGTTAACCACCTTTCGGCTTGCGAAAACGATAGTTACGACACGGGCGATGGTGGCAATTCGCACCTGAAAGCCCACTTTGCCGAGGCTCACACCGCAGCCAATGCCAAGCTTTGCTTTTCGCCGTTACGGATGATGGAGACGCCCTTCGGTTTCCTCCGAACACATCAAACAAGGGCCTTAACAAAGGCAGATAGCGTTTATCGCGTGTTGTATTATTACGACCAACGCGGGACAAAACATCAACCCCCGGAGTATCGTTCCCTATTCCCAGTTGTTTGCGCTTTCCGACAGTACGACGTGGCCCACCGACCCCGTAACGTTCGAGAGCGCGTGGGTTAGCAGAAACAGAAAGTACTTTCAACATAGGCTTTGCATTGAAGCGTGGGACGAACAGATCAGCCCGATGAGAGGCAGCGAATAGGGGGTTGTTCGCGACTCGCTTTGTTACTACGCAGCAGGCGAGACACATCTTATATACGCACCTCGCGCACAGTCAGAATGGCGTTCGCAGTATTATTCGCAACGTGTGTACATCAGCGTGCCCATCAAAAACTTCCCTGCCAACACCTGTTTCGTGTTTCGGTGAAGGATTATCAAAGGATGATTACGGTGGAAAGGGGAGTAGTTAAGGAGTATGTTAGAGGAGTTAAGGAGTTAAGCCAATAGCTTGGTTAAACTACGAGGCTCGAAACTACAGACTCGAAAACAACTAAGGGCTGCGACCTACCAACAAGATGGTTTGACGCTCTATACATAAAAGTGCAATGGCTTAACTCCCTAACTCCATTAACTCCCCAAGATAGTTATCCCTCTGCAACAAAAGCATTTTGCGCTTACCTAACTCCCTAACTCCTCCCCAACTCCTAACTCCCCACGATAGTTATCCCCTGCAACGCGCATTTAACTCCCCGATGCCGCCAAAAGCATTTGGCTTTAACCCTAACTCCCTAACCCCTAACTCCCATATAGCTCACGATGGTTATCTGCTCTGCAACAAAGCATTTGGCTTAACTCCTAACCTAACTCCCTAACCCTTATAAACTCAACATCATGCTTACCAAGCAAGTAAACGGAAAAGGTCCTCAATGGGGACACAATTGTTATTTCTCTGAGAACGCCACCATTGTGGGCGACGTCACTATGGGCGACGACTGCTCGGTGTGGTTCTGTGCAGTACTTCGCGCCGATGTAGACGGAATACGCATCGGTAATCGCGTAAACATACAAGACGGGCATGCGTGCACCAGTCGCATGGCACGCCCGTAGTGATAGAAGACGACGTGTCGGTGGGGCACAACGCCACTCGTTCACGGCTGCATCCTTCGTCGCGGCTGCCTTATTGGCATGGGCGCAACGGTGCAGATGCCGCCGAAGTGGGCGAAGGAGCAGTGGTTGCGGCTGGTGCCGTGGTGCTGCAAGGCACGAAGATAGGTGCAAACGAGCTGTGGGCAGGCGTTCCTGCCAAGCTGGTTAAGCGCACCGCGCCCGGCCAAGCCGAAGAGTTCGCCCAGCATTATATGGAGATAAAGAAGTGGTATTAAGAGTTCATGCCGTTGATTAGCCAGCCCTTCTGGCTTTCATGGTGTCTTTAATGTCACTGAGAGACAGCTTATTCTAGGCAGGCCGCTGTGTCTCGGCCGCTCTAGATAGCTAGTTTGATCTTTGTAAAGTCAAGTCCCGATTACCTTTTATCTTCCCAACTCCAACGGCTTTTGTAGCCTCCTCTCAACCCATCACCAGATGTTCGCGGTTCTAGATGTGGAGCAAGCGTGGTGTACACCATGCGATGGTAGTCGTTTAACCACGCATCCTTCTGCCGAGAGCATGGAAAGCACAATCGGCGCGCGGTGTCGATAGGACAAAGTGTTAGTGAAGTGAACTGCAAGAACTCGCCAAAGGCCGTTGAACGATAGGGAACAGTGAGCAGCGTGTTCTCATCCTGATGCCATATTCGCCCTCGATATATAGTCCAGGCTCGTCGGTAATGAATCATTCCGGCGTGGAAAAGGCGCAGGGCTCGCCAGTGCATCCTGACCTGATGCTGGCCCTCGTGGCCACGCTGGAGATAAGCCCCAACCATGACCCGTGCCATGCAAAGTTCATACGCCCTCGCGCCAAAGAGGCAGGCGAGCCGTGGCATCTAGCTGCGTGCCCGTCGCCATCGGGGAATTTCAGCATCGCAAGTTGATAAATCCTTTAACAGCCAGCGTGTAGGCGGTGCGTTGTTCGCGTTGTTTCGCCCAAAAGCGATGGTTCGCGTGATGTCGGTCGTGCCGTCTCGAGTATTGCGCGCCGCTGTCAATGGCACCAGTCCGCGCGGGTTTGGCGGGAATATCCGTTTCGGGTGTGGCCTCGTAATGCACGATAGCCCCATGCGCTTCGTAGCCAACGATGGTTTTCGAACGACTTTCCGCGGAACAGCGGTTGTTCGGCCCTGAACGACGTTAGTTTCTCGTCCAGACTGATTTTCCGTTTCTGTTCCGCTCTCCACGGCAGGTTTCAACCACTTCAGAGAACTTCACCATCGCGATGCCGTCTTTTCAGCATCGCGTTGCAGAAAAGCGTATTTCGGCATCGTTTTCACCGCTTTCAAGGCAGGGACAGGCGAGGCATCGTTATAATCTCTTGGCATGTAAACCTTTTGCGCAAGCGTATAGTTGGTTGCGTTGGGGTCTAGCAAAATAGTTATATTCGGCATAACGGCAAGTCCCTTATCCACATCGGCGTATTCGGCCACTCAATTTGCTGCGATCGAAGATACTCCGTCACCTCTGCTCTGAACTTCTCCTTATTAAACATATGAGGTAGCGCGACTTTTGTTCGATAAGCGCAGTGAGCCACGAACACGGGGTTGCACTGCACGTCAGAGCCGCGAAGGTTAAGCGTCCACGCCACATCGTCGAGCGTGCTGACCAGCGTTCCGTCGGCATGTACGGCGCGCAAGGCTTTCCGCATGCGTTCTATCTTGTGTCGTGTTTCTTCGCCTGCCAGTTCCAAAGGCTGCAATTCAACGCTGTTGGTGATCTCTGGGCGGTCTGTCCATATCGTTTTTCAGTGGGTCGATGCTGGTTCTCAGAGTCAGTCCGCCGAGCTTTCTCAAGCTCTGCTTTTAGCGCATTCACCTCACTTAGGGTGTTAACCATGCCGTCTAGTGCCACTTCTCGGTGTTGTCGGCATGGCTGCAACTTGTCGGCCAGCCACTCGGCATCGACTGGCGTTTGGGGCAATCCGTCCTTCATCAGCTTTAAACCCGTGAGCCTTGCTTGATATTGCTCGGCGGCGATATGGAAGTAGCGCGAAGTCGGTCCACACGGCGGCATCGTCGAGCGTCACCACTGCCAAAAGTGCCGGCCGACGCCGTTGAAACCCCGAAAATCCATTCGCGACCTTTCCAATGTTCGGGTACATATTCGCCCGAATGCGGGGTCGGTACTGGGAGATAAAGGCTGCCAAATGTTCTCTGCGCATCAGTTGGCGCAGGGCGTCAAGTCGTTGTTCGATTGTTTTCATATCTAGCTTTTTAGTTTCGCTGTATTCATATGTGTTGTGCGCGCCCCGTCTGTACGTCGTGTTCCGTCGAGGAGCATGTCGCGGGAAGTGTGCCCGTATGTTGTTGGCTCGGTGCTAGAAGTTATGAACATATGAAAAACATGGTCGTCGCCACCACTTTGTATAGCCATAAGTAACAAAAAGCAGCATGCGTTTTAAAATTATAACAAATTAAAAGCGCCATAAGATGCCTGCCTTACCATGCTACCTTTTGCCCTTAACAATGCAGCGAAGTTACTTTTTAATCAAAAATCAAATATAATGCGGAATTTCTAACAGATGAGAAACTAGTTATTGTCGGTGCAGCCGGCATGATTGGTTCTAACATGGCCCAAAACAGCTGCCATGCTTGGCCTAACCCAACATTTGCCTGTACGATGTGCATGAACCAGGATTGACGGGTGCTACTGAAGAAATACGCCACTGCGGTTTCGAGGATGTGAACTTCACCACACCACCGATGTGAGGAGGCTTTCTAAAAGTGCCAAGTACATCATTTCGTCAGGTGGAGCATCCCGTAAAGAGGGCATGACCCGAAGACTTAGCTCAAAGGCAACGCTTACTGTGGCCGAACAGCTGGGTAAAGACATCAAGGCTTACCTGCCCCGACGTAAAGCATGTGGTTATATCTCTCAACCCCGCAGACATCACGGGCTTGGTAACGCTCATCTGGTCGGGCTCAAACCCTCATCAGGTATCAACGCTTGCAGCCCTCGACTCCATCCGCCTTTGCAAAGCGAATTGGCTAAGCACTTCCGGTGTTCCACAGAGCGAAGTTGCGGTTTGCCGCACCTACGGAGGCCACGGCGAGGCGATGGCTGTGTTTTGCATCTACCGCCAAAGTGCAAGGCACGCCGCTGCTCGACCTTATCGGTACGCCGAAACTCAGCACCGAAAAATGGGCCGAAATCGCGACAGAAGACGGTTCAGGTGTCTCGAACATCATCAAACTTCGTGGCCGCAGCTCGTTCCAAAGCCCGCTTACGTATCGGTTCAAGATGATTGAGGCCGCCACGGGTGAGAAGAATTTGCATGGCCCGCGGTCGCTACGTGTCGTTCGCCGGCATCGACCACCATCATGATGGCTATGGGTAAAGCATCACCGAGAAGGGCTCTGCCACGAAGAGGTTGTTGGCACGCGAGAATGGCCGATTGAAGAAGAGCTACGACCACTCTGGCGAGATGCGCGAAGGGTAAGACGCCCGCGCGTACTTTCCTCCGTCGCTGAAGTGGGGCGAAATCAACCCCAACCCCAGGTAAAGTTGGGGCTGAGCGAAAACACGCTTTATCCTCAACGCACCGCAAATTGCGCCAGGATCATTTTGACCCCAGGCGGTTTGCCTTAATTTCAGCCGAGCGAAAAGGCGGCGGTGTAGGTGAGTTCAGGCCTTGCATTGTTCAGCATGGCATGTTAGTTATTGCCCATTCTTTACCACTTGCTTGTTGTCCTTTTATGTAAAGAGAGTTTGCTAAGTTAAAGCATAAAAATGGTAATTTTGCACAAATTAAGCGCCATGCATGCCATGCGTGTGCGTAAAACGCGTGCGTAGGCCGAGACCAGCAGCGGCATGAAATAACTGCCATCCCTTGGGCAAGGGCGTTGCACCAGCGAAACAAGCCAGCCGCGCAGAAGACAGACCTATTATATATAATATGTCCTGAAGAAAAGTGAGGTGCGTTTCGCGCCCAGTCCCCTGAGCAGTGCACATCGGCGGAGTGCGTGCGGCACTCTACAACTACCCTGTTGCCAAACAACAAGGTGGCGATTTGAGTGTTCCGCAGTGAGGATACCGACTCGCAACGCTTTTGTGCGGAGAACCGAAGAATACATCATCAGCGAGTCGTTCCGCTGTGGTTGGGAATAAAGTTCGACGAGCGTTTCGCTTCCGGCGGAAAAGTATGGACCTTGCTGCGACACGGCGAGGCGCAAGGAGAGTTTTACAAACCGGTATGTAGACCAGCGCGCTGCTAAAGCCAGGCCGAGTACCATCGCACTTTCCAGCCGCCACCAGAACTTGAAGCCAAAGCGGGCGGAGTGAAACTTTCAGTGACGATGCCCAAAGCCCGCAACGGCATGCGCAGTTCGCTGACGATGATGACCGAAGAAGTGGACGCGCTGATAGGCGACGGCACGCAATGCGTGGTGCCGTTTTTAAGGTGATGCCAGGCGAGAGGTGCATGTTAGCGACGCCAGTTCAGTGGCGACGTGGTGGTCAGCGACATTCCTGGACGACGAGGTGCTGGCACCAAAAGTGCCGACGGACTGCCCATATCACTGTCAGCCAGCATCGTAGGAACTGACCACCCGATGGAATAACCCACGTTATCCGGCGTGGCGAAGAGGCTGGCCGAGCGCGCCTGCTCCGCGGCGCATACCAAGCCGCTTTTGCTGGGCCGACACCATGCGCGCTTCGCCCTGCACTATTGCAACCCGAGGCAAGGAAAAGCTGTCGAAACGCGATGGCGACAGGCTTGGTTTTCCCTGTTTTTCCCTCTGGAATGGCACGACCCCAAGACGGGCGAAATGTCGTCGGGCTATCGCGAAAAGCAGCTATTTCCCCAGGCGGTGATAAACTTCTGGCGCTTGTTGAGCTGGAACAGGCACCGAACGGGACTTGTTTCTGCCTGCCGCAACTGGTTTGAGGCCTTCGACATCAGCCGCTGTTCTAAGGCTGGTGCCAAGTTCGATTATCAGAAGGTATTTGGTTTTAACCGGTATATCTTGAAGAGCAACGAGTGCACAGCCTTTTCGCGCCGATGGTGGCACAACAGCAGCATGAACCGACCCATGGAACGCGGTTGGCCGGGTGGTTGACCATGATGAAGACCGCGTGAACTTTGTAAGAGCTGTGCGCTGTGCTCGTTCTTCTTCATCGCACCGGTTCAGATACGACGAGGAAGACGGTGAAGAAACGCTGGAAAGAGAACTCGGCCGAGGTGATGACCAACTGGGCAACGATGCTGAAGGCCTGGAACGGCTTCTCCTATCGAGACCAAGAGCGCGAAGTGTTTGCTTGGGTGAAAGCAAGAGCGCTATAGCTGGGCGACGTGATGAACGCCTTCTGCCGCACTTGTGCGGCGAAGGCAAGGATCGCATGTTCGACATCAGCGCATTCCTTGGAAAAGAAGAAACCTTGGCTGGCGCGACTTCGTAGGGCGATTGAGGTGTTGAAATAGGGTGGGCATTGCGCCTCTGCCCTCATGTTTAAAAGCTTATGCACGTGTGCACAGACGATGACTAAACAAGACAATTGCCGCATTGCGCCATCGAGGCGCAAAGCGTTACCAATAAGGCAAACGCTCACCCCATTCGCCAAAACCCCACGCTCGTGTACAACATCGTCATTTACATCTAACTATCTTGCGGGCGTTGCCGCTTGCGTCATCTTCAGCACCAAGGTGCGGAAAGATGTGGCGAGAGCGAACGCGATGCTCGACGTGTTGCGCAGCAATCAAGTTGAAGGTGCGCAATGCCGTATGGTCAATGCTGGCCTCGCTTGGGCGAGTTTGAGCCCGGGACGGCCGCTTATCCGAGGAGTTGCGCCATTTCTTTGCATCCGCAATATAAGGTGCTGCTCACGTTTTCTCTCGCCGTCGAGGTTACGAGGTGCGAGAGAACCACAGGAAGAATGCCGACATCGTTTAGTTTGCCCGCCCGCTCGACGCGCTTCGCTCAACGCCGCCGCTCTTGCGCTGGTACGCCCGTGATGGCCTCATCAGTACGAGTTTCTGGTACAACTACGCTGCATCCTTAAACGTCGTGTGCCGACCTAGCGATTAGCAACGCATCACTCGTCCCGACCAGATTTTCTTTCGTTGGTATGGCAAGAGTTATGGAAGAGAGTGCTTGCTTGCTTTCTCGCGTTTCTTCGTGCAGAACGAGCAAAGTCGCAGCTTACTGGCCACGATGAGCGCATCGCAACGTGTACTGTTGCCGGGCGATTACACGCGGTTCGACCGCGTAGCTACCGTAGTAAAGGCCAGCAAGGCATTTGCCTTTGATTGAAGAACTGTGCTGCAAAAGCGCTTGTTTGTTGCGGGCGAAGCGCTAAGGCCACCCGATGAAGACATATCGTGCCTTTGCTTCAACGCGCGGTCGGCTGGAAGATGGGTGATCACAGCGCCCGTGGTAGTGGCGAAGCACATGCAACAGCTGGAACAACGGGTTGGAAGGGCGAAACCGTTCGCTATTCAGGCCGCCTGGAGCGCAGCATGGCCGGGGCCGATATCTGCTACATCGACTGCTATGGATTGCTGTCCAGCGTTTTACCATTATGCCGACGGCAACCTATCGTTGGCGGTGTGCTTTTAGCGTAAGCATACACAATGTTTTGGAGCAGCTGCCGTGTGCGTTCCCGTTATTATTTTCCCGGTCCTAACAGCAATCAGGGTTTCAAGAGGCGCAAGACTTGATGGTGGCCAGGCGGCGGCTTTGGAGTGGATTGTAAAGCGCACTTCGATGCTCTGATGGACGAGTGTTATGGTCTCATGGCGTGTGCAGGTGGCAGGAGAGGTGCCAGTATGTGAGAGTAGGGTTGGCTGTCAACGGTAAGGTGTTGGAAAGGTGTTCCAACACTATCAGCCTCGAAGGCCAACACCAGTCGCCCACCACAACTGGCCTCACACCAGCTACCAGCTCACCCCAGCCCCTCTCCAAGGGAGAGGGAGTAGTATCTTTGTTGTTGCGTTGTTGGCGTAGCACCAAAGCGTTTTGTTCATTTCTTCCATAAAAAGGCCGCACAGCTACCTGCAATCATACAACTGCCTCGCTCCCATCAATTAACTGACCAACTCCGACCCTACAACTGACGCCGCTGACCCCTCTCCAAGAGGAGAGGGTAAAATATCACTGTATTATAAGCGATTGTTGAAGCACCCATGTTTCAACGTTTTGTTCATATTCACTTCAAAAACGTACTGACTACACAACTAGCCTCACCAGCCCCCTCTCCAAGGGAGAGATGTCTTTGTTATAGCCATTGTTGGCTTTGTGTTTACCGAACGTTTTGTTCATATTCTTCCAAAAGCGGCCCCACCTCCAACTTCTCTCCAAGAGGTGGGAGTAGTATGTATTGTAGTACTGTTAGCGTGTATTAGCAAGACGCCTCCCTCTCCCCTTGGAGGGGCTAGAGTGAGCCAGTGTAAAGGTCGGGGTTAGTGGTAGAGGTTTAGTAGTGGCCAGTATAGGCCACACTAGTAGTTGAGTTCTTCTTGTTTACCTCTCTCCGAATATGCGGAGCAGGTAAGGGAAGAGGTTGATGAAAGAATCGAGATAGAGCGTTCGCGAACCCATCAACGCCATCTTTTTGTGCAGTTTCTCGTCCCGCGTCTTCGGCTCCTATGTAGCATCTCTTTAATCTTCTACGCGAGTCGTAAGCGTAAAGACCAACAGAATACAAGCGCCGATGCCAGACTCACGATAAGGTCAGACATACCGCTCTTAAAAAGAGGAGGTTCCGACAATCGATGCAATGATGAAATTCCAACGAGAGCCATCAGCGGTATCTTGCCCAGACCCGACAGAGTCGGCCTTGGTGGAAAGTAGCCAAACCGAGGCCGAGCTATGTGCCGGATTCCTGCGGTGATGAGAAGAACGTCTTTGGTGATGACACTGGCCGAATAGGCGAGGAAAATCACCGAGCGTTGCCCGTTGAGGGCGAGTAGAGGATGAAAAACGGCGTTGCCGTTGTAGCGAGAGCCTGTTGATGCGACGGCTGATGCCGAAAACCAATGCCACTCGGCGCCGTGAGTGAGGCACTCATGAACACGGCGCGGCTTTCGAGACATCTGGCTCATCAGGCACCTCCAGATGGGCCACGCCGCGAGGCCGTAACGCCAGTGATGATTAAAGATAAAGGTCGTCATCCATACGTACGCTTTACACGCATCAATGCAGAAGGCAAGCGACAATGCACCTCTTTTCTCTTATTGGTCTGTCGAAATCTTGTTGTTCCATAACTTTGTTTTGTCTGTTAATTGATTTGAATAATAGACACAAAGATAAGGCGTTTTCTTCAACGCGCTCGCGTTCAAAAGAATTTAACAAATATAAAGCCGGTTTCTCTTAAAGTGCGTGTTAAGCAAGTCGATAAAGACCACTAGACGGCATACTGTGCACAGCAAAACAAACAAGTGCTGGCGTCAGGCATAAAAACATGGTTTTGCTTTGTCGTGTGATGCCTTTTTCGTATATTCGAGTATAGCAAAATGATAAACGGAGGAGATTTGCTGAGGAATTAAGGAGGAGAACCTACGGGGGTTTTAATGAGCACGGGAAGTTAATGAGTTATGCCAATGCCGTGCCATTGTCGGCCTTTCGTTAGCTCACAAACTCATAAACTTATGAACTCGCAAAGCTCATGAGACTTGTCGCCTCCATAAACTCCATGAAGACACGAACAAATCCATTATAACCAGGACGGGCATAGCGAGACAGCGTGTTGGCGTTGGGCGAGTTTCGTGCTTGTTTCGCTAATGTGGTCATCGTTTGGTTTCTGCGCGCAACAACACGCCGCATGCGCGTTACGATGTGGGCAAAGCCGTGGATGTATGGGTCGCTCGTTGCCGGTTCGACTTTACTGTTTATAAGAGCGACCAGAGTGGCTGGCAATAAGGCGCTGACTCGCTGTTGGCGCTTTTCCAGCCAGCCACTATCATTACGACAGGGTATGGAGAAACGGCTGGCGCCGCTTGCCGTGCCGACTACCCAAAAGAATGCGGGGATGCCCGTGGCGCAGATGCGAACACTCCTGCGACAGGCACCACCGACTTTACCTGAAAGCTGGCATCATTGGCGCCCCAATGTAACAGCGCTCAGCTAAAGGAGTTCGAGGCAGCATGGTGCGCGTGCCTGCCGGTAAAAGCGGTGCACCGCCACCCGGGTTGGCTGTATTATCTGCGCACTGATGAAAGCCTACGAACAGCTGCTGGATGATGATGTGTTGTCACTGCATATCACGCTCGGCTTTGCACAGCAGGCGGATGTTGATTACCTGCATCCGGAACCTTGACGCCGACAAGGAACGCAGCACAACCGAAACTGGGCGACCTGCTGGCAACCGTACCCTTGGCGAAGCGGCATGTGGTGCTTTCAGGAGCGAGAAAATGAGACCGGGGAGATTGTGAACAGATACACCTACCGAGTTCTGGCCTCCAGCGGAGAAAGGGAGTGGCGCGCCACTGCAGCGTGTCGAAAGGGCGGAAATAAAGGGCACCATCATCAGGCAAATCATTTATATGTTCTGCTACTGTTGGGACTCTTCACTTGTTTCTTGGTGATGTTTCACGTCCGCGAGTGGCGGAAGGCGCGCTCGGTGGTGATGCGTGCGTGGTAGCCTCTATCGTAATGGTGTCGCTCTTCGCCGGAACACAACGCTAAGCGTCTACATCCTTCCGTTTGCCATCGGTCCGATGTTCATTCGCGTGTTCATGGACTCGCGAACTGCTTTCACCACGCATGTCGTAACCATGCTCATCTGTGCAGTGGCGGTGAAGTATCAATTCGAGTTTCTTCTGCTTCAACTCATCGGTGGGTTGGTGGCCATCTATTGCTATGAGCGACCTTTCGGGTGGGGCGCAGCTGTTTGAGTGCGCGCTATTCGTTGCCATAGCCAACTTTGTGATTTGCTTTCACCGCTTCAAATTGATGCAGACTGGCGACATCGCCCATACTTTGAAACAAGCGTAATAGCCATGCTTCCGCCAGCCAACGGTGTCTGTCTGTTGTTGGCCTATCCGCTGAGTGTGTTATCGAGCGCGTACGCTGGTTTTGACGTCTAGTGTCACCCTCTTCGAACTCTCCAACACCAACGAGGCTTTGCTCCGCAAGATGAGCGAAGTGGCTGCGGGCACATTTCAGCATTCTATTACGTGGCCAGCCACCTCTCGCTTGCCGGAGATTGCCCAGCCGCATTGCAGACGGTTTGTTGGTGCGTACCGGTGCGCTATCACGACATTGGGAGGATGAAAGCGTATTCTGTCACCGAAAACCAGAGTGGGCGTGAACCCACGCAGGACGCTCCTGCTCAGCAAAGCGCGCACATCATCATCAGTCACGTTGCCAGAGGAGGTGAAAATGCCGAAAGCCAACCTGCCCACCTTTATTCGCGAGTTTTATCCTCACCCATCACAGGACAGAATGTGCAAAGGCCTTCTATAGTAACTATAGAGAACGAGCATCCCGATGAAGAGGTGAGACGTTCGCGATTTCTCTTGCAGGCGACTTTGCGCGCGAACAAAGCGATATTGATGATGGCCGATACCGTCGAGGCCGCCTCGCGCGCCTCGCTGCGCAGTGCACGGAAGAAAGCGACTGCTGATAGATCGTTTGGTGGACAGCCAACGCTAGAAGAAAGCCGCTACAGATGCACCGCCAACATTCCGCGATGTAGCCTTGGCAAAGGCTGTTACTGCTGGAAAGATTAAAGAGTATACACCATACGCGCATATCTTATCCAGAGCTTAAACGGGGATGACGACGGGCGTGGTAGTAGACACTTAGAGCCCACATCGGCGGTGACGAAAGCGTGCGCGATGTTACCCTGCCGTTATTCGAGGAAAAGGAAGGCTAAATGCTCGTACGTAGCCGATAACAGAATCGAAGACATGTGGGACTGCACGAAATGGCTGATCGCGTCGCAACAAAACCCAGGACTTTGCCAGTAATATCTTTTCGTAATAAGCATCAGATTAGTTCGACGTTGAGTGGTTGAGTGGTGATGAATTCGATCAGTTACTACCTTTGCGGCCAACAATGTGCTGGCTGTTTAATATGCGCTCAATTTCAAAAAGTGCCAGTTCGGCCGCTGTTTTGGCAATGTGTTGCCAGTCGGAACGTTCGCGGCGGACAGCTTTGACGAACCTGACGGAACATTGCCTTTAGCAGAGCTTCGCACGCGATGTGGCGTGATTGCCATCGGCGACAGTTTTACAGCAGCCCTGCTGGTGTGTTGCGCTTCCTAGAAAATGGCACCTGTCTTTCAGCGCAAAATGCCTGTCGACCCGTACCATTCAAAGTGGAATGACGGTTGAGGCAGCCAGACTTACCTTTCTATCATCCCCTTTCCCTGAACGCAGCAGGCGATGCCGAGGCACAAAGAAGTATGTTGGAAAAGCTTCTGGCTGCCCATCTGCCCTCCTTTCAAAGGGCGCATCCCGTCGGCGATAAATGGGAGTTTCAGTTGGGCATCGGCGCCTTGTGGTGGTGGCGGAAAAGCCACGTTCGGCGATGGGTTGGGTTCGTTCGAAAGACAGGTGGCCCTCGCCACTGCACCCGCGGCGTTGGCGCAAGCCGGACAAAGTGTACTCCCGCCATGCTATTCGCTTGCAAGCAACATCAAAGGCCAACTCGTACATCTTTGGCGGCGCAGATGGGTCGACTGTACGGTTAACGACCAGCTGCAGCATACGCAGGCATGCGCGCCGGCTATGTATACGCCTCAGCCGGTACACCGGAAGTATAACCGACGCAACGGCCAGCGCATTTGCCGGCGTAAAGCGAAAACCTGCTACGTACTGCTTCGGCGGCGAAGCCACGCCCAGCTTAACACTGGGCCGCCGCGCTGAAAAGCGCAGACCGAGAACCCACGGCCGATGCCGCATTGAAGGCGAAGCTGCTTGCGGAGCAGCCCGAGCGAAAGGCGGGCAGAAGCGATGAGCGAGAAACAAAGGCCAAGTAAAGGACCAAATGGCGGGTGCACCCAGTGGGGCGTAACGCCGGATTATCGGGCTTGACTTCAAGACGGGACGATGGAACTTCGGTGTCGCGCGTTTGGAGCTAAATACGCACCTCAACATCCGAACTGACACGAGAGGTAGACGACACCAGGGCTGTTCCCAACACAGCGTACAAAGCCACAGTGACTTGCCCGGACTGGCGGATCATCGGTACGCAATATCATCTCCCAACCTGCGCGCAGTGGCATCGTACCACCTCTACTGCGACAAAGAGTGCAATGGCCAACGATGGCAAGAAACTTTTGGGCGGAAACACGCAGAAATTTTTGGCCGGAATGGAGTGGGGCGTAACGCCGCGATGTCGCAGTTCGCGCAGGCGGACCACGCAGCCACCGCCAGCAATACGACGGGCGACGGCGCGCCTCTCGGAACGCGAGCTTCGTTACCAGCAGCTACTCGATTGCGCCTGAGTGCACAAGTGCGATTGGCCCAGAACAGCGACTCAACGTGGCCTGTTTCTGGGACCAACTACGAGAACTTCGACCAAGACATATAAAGCAGGTACGAGCCGTGGTAACAAATGCCAGCCATTGGCCACCGTAACGCTCGACAATACCAGATCGTTTCAACGCGCAACAAAGGTGTTGGGTGTGGGCATGCAACATCGTGTTACCGGAAAGCCGCTTTTCTCTAACTCTCTAATTCTCTGCCATATCTTCATCGCAGCAAACGTATGAGGCCTACCTACATTCAGTACGTCAGCAGCGACTGATCTCAAGTTGTGGCGCGTTGGCCGCCGGTGGCACGACTTTTTCCGATGTTGGATGGGATGTTTCCATGTTGGGTTAATTCCTATTTCCCCTGGTTTTCACACATATTCTTTCTTTGCGCATAACTCCCTTTTCCATAGTGTGCGTACTGTGCGTTGTTTCACACTGCGCGTGTCTTTCTCTGATGTCGACTCAAAATGCACTCCTAATCATATACAAAATACAGGCCTAACTAACCCTCTGAGCTTGTAAACTCACCAAGCCCCAGCAACTCCTGACTCATCAACTCCTGACTCATCATCTCACCGACCCGCAACTCTAACTCGCCATCTCACAATCTCACAATCTCTGAGCACTCAACTCACACGCATCCAACTCACGAGACTCACGCATGTTGATTTTTATTTTACAACGCTTACGCTCAAAATTTTCGCTGCGTTCTGGCGAAAATGGTGGATTCAAAGTAGGTAATATGTCTCTATTTCTTGTTCATTACCTCTTACTTGTTTGTTTTGGAGGCTCCGAACCTGCGTTTTGCACCATTTACCTTTCTAGATTGGTTTGCGACTCGTCAGCATTTTCAACTCAATTGTGCTACTAACCTCGCACACTTTTAGCCTTAATTTTGCTCCTTTTCCAGCCATGTGTTTCACTTGGCTCTACAGTTTTGATTTACTCTCATTGCGGTGGATATATATACTTTTCGTCTTACATTTAAGTAGCATTTAGCTCTGCATTTCCGGCTGCTTACATTTAGCACCAAAACATGCGCGTTTAACTTTCTGAAAATACGCGTTGCTTTACTTTTGCTAGCGCATGTAAACAGCCCCATAACGATAGTGCCAAAACAGCGGCCTATTAAATAAAAATTCGTGCCATACTGCACTTCCCGCCCTGCATCCAAAGACAAACGCTGCCGCGAGATCAGATTTTTGACGGCAAGGTGGGCAGTTAGGTAGATCAAATAGCCACTTACAGTGATTATTCGTTTGCTGAAACTGCGCAGCTGACGGGTTGGCGGTGGGCGGAGTTCGTGGTTAATCCATTCGTCTGGCTGCCAGCGCGTCACATGGCTGACCGCAAGAACATAGAAACATAAAGTAGTCGCCGACTTTTTCCTCGTATGTGCCACTGCAAAGAGATGTTTTCAACCTGTTTGACGCATGCACTGAAGGCGCTGGCAGGTTACTCTGAGTATAACCACGTTTTGCAACGCCGATGCGGAAGATTTTCGGCACACATCGAAATCTTTGTCCAGTACTGCGTACGCGTGATGAAGGACTGTAATTTTGCACCACGCGTTCCACGATCGCACCGATGATACGCGGCAACGTCATGCCTAATGGGTCGCTAACCACCGCGGCTTTTCGTTGCTTGTCGATCAGCATAACTAATTGATCTGATGCAACCTAAGGGAATAAACAATCGACTGTGCACGCAACAACAACACGATTTTATTCACCTCGCCTCGACAGCCCTGGCGGGAAGGGCATTATGCGTGCGAGCTGGGATGACAAGTGCCTGATCTAAAAGCAGTACAGCACTAATTCCTGCAACAAAAATGAGAAGAGAACAACAAAACAAGTTACCTTTACACATCGCCACAGTGCGATATGGTTCAAAATCGAAGACATCGACTTTCTATGTGTCTCGACGAGCTGACAAGGCGCAGCTACAACCTTCTGGCTGGACAGTCGAACCACGACGTTGCGCGGTGGCGTTGGCGTGTAATTTGCCCTGTCCACGCGAGCTAGGAATGCTTTTGAAGAAAGCCACGGAATTTTAATAATGAGAGTACGCAATGAAAAAGGAATACCTCTGCAACAGCATAGCCATAGCACTCCTTTTACGGCAACGGTGCGCGCTTCCATGGTAGCGACGGTGCGCGGGCAAACGAGTTCTGCACGTAGCAGCTGATTCAGTGTGAGTTTCAAAGATTACCTTTACCCAACGAACAAGAGGTGACGCCGTTTCGGTTTCCCATGAAACAAACGGTACAACGCGACACACACCGTAAATCTAGGAAACGGATTGCAGGCAATAGCCACCCTGCACGCAGCTGGCTGACGCGCAACGGCCAAAACCGGCGCTTTCGTTTACGCTGGCGCGATACCTAGCCGGTGCCGGGCGCGCCACAGAGGCTACACACGCAATTTACCGGGAAAGATTGGTGGAAAGATTGAGAATGGCAGGTTTATTTCAGATGATGGAAGAGACGACAGAGCCACCACTCACGACCGGGCTGTGAATCATTCTTGCTGTACAGCGATGGTGCGCTTCGAGGACGATTCGGCTCAGGAATGGCCGCGCCAATTTCCGACGACGCATACGTTGGATATGTGGGAGAGGTTGGTGCGCAGTAAAGCCACAGCGCACACATGCTCTTTCCCGCTGAAACCTGCGAGGTTGAGCTGAAACGCAAATGAGTTCCGGCTGCTGGCGGTTTCAACGCTACTGATTAAAGAATGCTGATGCTCTTTCGCTTGCCCTGCCTCTTTGAAAGTACGATTTCCGACGGGCAACAAGTGGTCTCTGCTTGCACAAAGGTTGCGCCGCACAAAACCATAACGTTCCCACTGCTAGCAAGCCCGGCAGGCTTGCAGCTCTCGCCATCGCGGTGCGCACTCAACACCACCACCGCCGACGGTTGATTGATTTCTTTCAAGCGGAACAATCTCTGGATGTATGGCTGGTGAGGGATTGAAGTTTCACAGAAGTTGGTGTTTTGCCTACTGCGCAGCTACATTCTCCACTTATAGACTTGGTGAGATAAAGGCTACACAAAATGGGATTTGGGCGAATACAACAACCATTTACTAAGGCAATAGTGAGCGAAGCTTATTACCCAAACGATATGGAAGCTGAGACTTGTCCGACGAGCAGAAGTCTCGTGTCGTAATAAGGGCAAGGGCGGAATGTTAAATACTGCACATGGCGGCGATAAACGTACGGTAAATTTGTTAAAAATGTTGAAAACCCTTTAAAGTGGAACATGAAATGACGGAAATAGAGCCGTACATATTTTTGCGAGCATTTAACGCGTGAATAAAGATAATGGAAGAATCGTAAGAACAGATGGGACAGCGGCACCGAGACCTGCGCAGAGGTACTGGGCATACCCGCAGGAGATTGCCGGGCATGCAGCTCTATCCTCGAGCATTATCTGAAGATGGAAGACGGCACGGCCGACCAGCTGGTTTATCGCTGGCGAAAATCTCGAAAACGCTATGGCATCCGACCTCGAGCGTGCTGCTTTTCGGCAGAGAACCTGCGCGAGTGCCTGTTTATCTTACGCGCAAGGGCAACGGATTGAGCGTGGAACGCGACAACGACTATAAGTATCAAAGTCTTAACGCCGGCTTTCGCGGGACGTAAAGATGGAGCCTTTCCTCGCGCAGGTAGACCGCTTCCGGTGAGACTATCGCAAGAACAGCCCACAACGGACAGGGTTCGACTATCTCCTTGAAAGGCGATGGATTGACCCTCGGCGAAGAAGGTAATGGTGCTAGAAAGGCGACAGCGTTTACCGCTGACGCCACTAAAACCGCGCATCAGCATACCAGAAGCCTGAGGGGTAAGCCTGTGAAGTTTTATGTATTATAATATGGGAAAAACACATGGTAGAGATTTTTAAAGCAGACAACTTTCTTCGACAGAAGATTACAACAAGAACTTACAGTTCATCATCCGGATAACTTTGCCTGCGATGTGATGGATGCTTGGGCCGACGACCGATAAAACGGCCTCATATGGGCCAGTGAGCGAGGAGCGCGAACGCTTTTTCACCTTTTCCGATTTGAAAGGAGAGCGACCGTGCGGCATCTCTGCTTCCAGAGCTGGGCATTGGCCGTGGCGACATGGTGATGCTCATCACCCAAACGTAAGTACGAATGGTGGATTGCCATGCTGGCCTTGTGCAAAAGTGGTGTGCGCTGTGCCTCCTGCCACCCACATGCTCACCACGCACGACATTGTTTATCGCAACCAGCGCCAGTGTTAAAGGCCATTGTTTGTGTGGGCGAAGATTATGTCCTTACGCAGAGTAAGGGTGCATGCCGATAGCCCTCGGTAGCAGAGCCTCGTCAGCATCGGGCCCGACGTCCAGAGGGGTTTCCATTGCGGCAAACGGGCGTGGAGAAAGCCGCTCCCTTTGTACTGCCCCAGTGAGGTTAACGACAACGAGACATCATGTTGACGACTACGCAGCGGTACGAGCGGCGAACCCAAGATGGTTGCCCACGATTTTCTTTATCCCAGTCACAGTTCTCACGGGCGTGTTTCTGGCACAACCTGGTCCGAGAGCATTCACCTACGGTTGCCGACACGGGTTGGGGCATAAAGCCGTGGGGAAAAGCTAGGCGGACAGTGGATTGCAGGGCAGCCGTGATCGTGTTCGACCACGAGAGTTTGCTGCCGACAAGATATGCGCTGATGAAAGTATCGCATCACCTCGTTTTGCGCTCCGCCCACGGTTTACCGTTTCCTCATACACGAGGATTTCAACGATTACGACCTCAGTTCGCTTACCCTATTGCACCACGGCAGGCGAGGCTGAATGCCGCCGTTTACCGCAAAGTTCTACGAACGCACGGGGTTAGCTGATGGAGGCTTCGGGCAAACCGAAACTTGCACGACGTTGGGCACGATGCGCGGATGGAACCCAAAGCCGGGCTCGATGGGTAAGCCCAATGCGCAATACGACATCGACCTGATTCGCCCAGAGGTGGTACTTCGTGCGAAGACGGAAGAGGCGAATTATGGTTCGCATAGGCGACAAACGCCCGTGGGACTCTTCAAAAGAGTATTATCGCGACCCGAGCTAACGCAGTCAGGCACGACGGCGTGTATTACGGGCGACATTGCTATGGCGCGACGAAGACGGTTACTATTGGTTTCGTGGGTCGTGCAGATGATGTGATAAAGAGTAGTGGCTATCACATCGGTCCGTTTGAAGTGGAAAGTGCCTGATGACCCACCCGCCGTGGTTGAATGTGCCATCACGGGCGTGCCCGACGAAATCCGCGGCATGGTGGTTACGCCACGTGCTGTACCAAGTGAAGGCGCGGGCGATGAGTTGAGGAGCTGCAAGAGCAGTTATGCGCAAAACGGCTGCTATAAGTATCCGCGCATCGTGATTTGTTGACGAGACTGCCCGAAACCATCAGCGGGAAAAGATTAGGCGCGTGGAGATTAGGCAGAAAGATAACGCCAAGTAAAACGTTTGGCGGTTGACTGCCTGCGCCATAATGCGGTGCAGTACGCTGATAGTGAGAATAGCATGCGCCTAAGCGAGCGATTACCGCAACGTATGGATGCGCACTTTGCGTTTGCGCATCACATTATATATAAGGAGAACGCGAGCTGGGAGATGATACCCAGCTCGCGTTCTCCTATTAGTACTTGCCGCAATGGGGCGCATGTTTGCACATGTGCTGCAAAAGAGTCGCACGCTTAATGCCATGTCGTTGTTGGTTTGCGCTGCAAACAGCGTTTCGGGCAAGACGTGCGTCTGTGTCGCCCGATATGACCCTAAGCCGAAGAGGGCAAAGGGCTTAGCAGCTTGCTGCGATCGAGTATGGTGATGCGCTCCTTCACCGCGTATCGTACTCTACTGCCAGTTCGGACATGGTTCTCGAGCAGCGAGAAACTTTTGTATGCCGAAGCTTTCCGCAATCTCTCGTCGCGACTTGTCGAGCTGAACTACGTTGGAACCCTGCTTGCCCGAAGCCTCTTTCGGGAAATACTTTTATCTTTTCATGCGCACGGTGAAAAAGGCTTAGCACGCCGCAATCTCTTGGTAAGGAACACACGTCGATGTTAGACAAAATGGTTATAAAGTTGCGTCGCGAGTATGGGGTCGATGTCGATCAGTTCCACGAAAGTCGGCTTTTCCATACGCAGCACGGTGGTTCTGTTTCCCGTTTCGCTTACGGGCATCAGGTTTGTCTTTCGAAAAGATGAGGGCAGGCGTCAATGGTTGCCTGCCACAGCGCGAATCACTTCTACCGACTTGCCCGAAAGGCTAACCATCCTTGCAACCATCTCGCCCTGCACCCAGGATGTCGACATGGCGATAGGGGCATTCCGGCAAGATGTAGATGTCTTTCTTGTCGAATGTGACAATTTTATGCTGGTACTTGCCTTACGATTTGTTTCGAGATGCCTTGCTCGCTATCCCGTTGGACGATGGGCCGTGAGTCCAGCGCGATTCCCGTAATTTCTTCCTCCATCGGTTACAAAATTAACCATTATGTAAAGCAGCAATGCTATTCGGTGACAAATGTTATCTGTGAAAATAGCATGGTACGGAGTTTTTGTATGTATATAGGGTGGTAGGGAGTAAAGTAGTGAAGGTGACGATGTATGGTGAGCAGTAAAGTGATACGTAGTAAGTCTAGGATGCCTACTATTCCTAGGATACCTAAATCCTGAGATACTCAGTACTAACGTTCCTGATCGACTAGAAACTTAGTAATACTAACATATAAACTCCTTACCAGATGTGGATAAGAAAATAGAAAAAGGCAAGGTGATTGTTGCCGACGAAATGATTAGTTATGCCAGAGGAGGCGTAGTAAGCCAAGGAATTTGTGCATGCCAATACCGCCAGCCTAACGCTCTTTACCTGCATTCGATGGGGACAAGGATTGAACGAGACATTCCGCACCTTTCGATGCAACCGTGCGGGTCGCCGGACGGCGGAAAGCGGAGATAAAAATCGATGGTGGCGCCGCGCGTTTGTTAAGGCGAAAGGCGGAAATGATTATCATGCCCACTAATCATCCCCACGCCTTGTTCGCCCTGACGGCGTTTCAGATGTTGCCTACCGCCGAGTAGAGGGTAATAGGCTGGGGTGGGTTTCGCAACAGCTCTCGCCTGGAACGCTGTCGAAAACTGGGCTTGCACCGCTCCCTGCAGGGCGCAGGAAGAGTAATGTGTGGTTTCAGCCGCGCATTTTGCTTTGCGGCTGCATGCCGTTCGTTACTCTCGACCTTTGGCAGTGCGGGCAATCGATACTAACTCCAGCACAACACACTTCGCACGAGCGTTGCACTCAATCCTACGTTTATAGGGTGCTAATCAACAATAAAAGCCAACTACATAAGAACAATGTACACAAAATCTTTACTGACAACTTCTGTGCCACAGAAGTGCCCTCCTGTGCAACAATGCTGCTTGTTACCGCGACACGTGAGCAACGACTCGAACAAGCCCATGTTGAACAAGCTTACTCGACAAAACAGAAGGGTGAAGCAAGCAAAGAGCATGGAAACAGGACCTGACAGCGTGACGGAACAGCTGCAAAGGCGATGCTGTCGGGAGGATAAAGAATATATGCCGATGTCAGCCGTGAAAGACCGCTAATAACCATCAAGGTAAGATGGCAGGCACGGCTACACTGGCCGTTACCGACAAGAAAGGCGATAGGGGCGTGATTAGTGTTGTTGCAGAACAAGCCCGTTGGGACGTTAAAACTAGACAAAACTTCGCTCACAATGGAGTGGGAAAGACCGAAGTGGTGAAAGGCGCAAGACGGAGATGGAAAATATACTGCTGCCTTTGGCAAAGACCCGAAAACGGTTGAAGTGACGGTAAACCGATACGGAGATATCATTAAAAGCCACTAAAAAATGGCGGGCAGATGTTGAGGTAAAAGACGGAGAGAATAATTGGGTATCATATCAACAACTGTTGATACATTCATTTCATCTATTCTGACTTCTGTGAGTGAGGATCAACCCCGATTTGTAAAATCGGGGTTGATAGTTTCAGTGTAGGTTGGTCTTTCGCAGCATACCCTAACCGCCCCATGTCGCTTTCTGTCGCCCCAATCAAGGTGTTGTGGGGGCAAACTTAGGAATGTAATGCCCTATAAACAGCGAGATTGGCTTGCAGACAAACTGCATCGTAGCCGCGCTACAAGGCCTTTGTACTATCTTTCGCTCTTGTACTCACGCTACAGATGCTTGTACTATGCTACCTAAGGCTCTTGTACTAGCCCTACAAGCCATTATGGTCCTGCGGCCGACATAATGCAGAGCTAATCGCGGGAAAAGAGGCTTGCTGCCAGACAAACTGCAAAGGCGTTTTTGCCCACTATAAGCAGTCCTAGGGCATGGCAGATAACACGCCGTTTTCCCTTCGGCAGCATCTTTTCCCAATGTGGCTGTGTAACTGCTACGCATTCAGTCTAACGTTTTCGCATAAAAACAGCTACGCTAGGGGCGTGCAACTCGTATGGTAGAGTGGGCAAGTTGTAACAAAGGGAGCATGCGTGTCATAGTGAAAAACAGGGCCGGTGTTATGCGCTGCCCTGCCGATTGAACAAACACTAATAAAATGTTAAATCTTAGGGTTGGGTACAGAATAGTCCCCGAAAAGTTTCGTTGTTCTGTCGAAATTTTGTTGTACTTTTGCCATCGAACATCAAAAGGGGCGAACCGCACATGCAATCTACCACACCGCCAAATGCGTTCGACAAACCCCGAAGACGTTCTTTTCTCGTTCCTCGAAAAGTGCGTTTTCTCGCCATGACGATGTTCGAGCAGGCTCAGCACCGTTCATTTGGCTTAACGAAAACGTGCCTAAAGGCCACATGGCGAGCTGGCAAACACGCCTAACATTACGCCCTAAATTGCAGCATTACCGAAGATGATATACATTGAATTGCCTTTCAACCAAATACGACAAAAACGTTTTACCTGGCTATGGAAGAATTTGTGGCTCGAAATCTCGACCTCGAAGAATGTTTTTTCATGTGGCAGGTGGAACCTACTGTGCTGTTTGTCAGAAACCAACTCATAGAAAATGAGGTGAACCTTGACTATTGTCAGAACACAACATTAAGGCATTCCGCCGCAAAAGCGGAGGCGGATGCGTGTATGCCGACATGAGTAACGTGATGTTTTCGCACATTACGAAAGACGAAACGTGAGTCTTACCTTCAATCGTTACCTCAACATGGTTACGCGAACGCTGCAAAAGCTGGGCGTGAGGGCCGAGGCAAGTGGCCGAAACGATATCCTGATACATGGCAAGAAGGTGTCGGGCACGGCTTTTTACCACGTTCCAGGGCGCAGTATCGTGCGCGGCACCATGCTCTACGACACCAATATGCAGCACATGGTGGGCGTATCACCCCACCGACGCCAAAACTGGTGAGCAAGGGCGTGCAAAGCGTGAGGCAACACATAGCCTTGCTGAAAGACCACACCAACATTTTCGCTGCCCCGACTTTTCAAGGCTTTCGTCAGGCAAGAACTATGCAACGACAAGCACGTGCTAACGCCCGACGACGTACTGGCCATCGAGGAGATAGAAAAGAATATCTAACGCCCGAATTTATTGATGGAAACAACCGCGATACACCTCTGATTAGAAAACAACGGATTGAGAACGTGGGCGAGTTTGAGGTGCGCATCGAGATGAAAAAGAATATCGTTAAGCAGGTGAACATCATGGGCGACTTCTTCTGACGGGCGACATCGACAATCGTTTGCTCGCAACGCTGAAGAACATCCCCTACACCGAAGAGGCCATTAGGGCAAGCCTGCCCCACAGGGTAGACGATATTATCATGAACCTGAGTAAGGAAGACTTTATCAAACTTATCATATAAACGTCCTAAACAACATGGAAGATAAGAAAACTTGCCTGCACGATAGGCACGTTGCACTAGGTGCGCTGATGCAACCTTTTGCGGGCTACGACATGCCCATTCAGTATTCGTCTATCACCGACGAACATAACGCCGTGCGTAACCATTGCGGCGTGTTCGACGTTTCGCACATGGGTGAAGTGTATATCACAGGGAAACGAGGCCGAGAAATACGTCAAACCACATCTTTACCAACGACATCGCGGTGCGCCCCTGTTGGCAAAAGTGTTCTACGGAATGATGCTTTATCCCGACGGTGGAACGGTAGACGACCTGCTGGTTTATAAAGCTTGGTGAAAACGAATTCTTCCTCGTTATCAACGCCGCAAACATCGATAAGGACGTAGATTGGATGCGACAGAACGCCGAAGGCTATGATGTGGCCATCGACCATTGCTCGGATTACTACGGACAATTGGCTGTTCAGGGCCCGAGGCCGAGCAAGTGATGGAAGAAGTGCTGGGCTGACCTGCAAGGAACTGGAATTTTACACCGCTAGACCATCGCAACAATGGCGCAAACGTCGTTGTGAGCCGCACGGGCTACACGGGGCGAGGATGGTTTTCGAAATTTGCGGCCCTCACGAATTTATCGTTGAACAGTGGGATAAGCTGATGGCAAAGCAAGCGATGCGTGCCTTGTGGCTTGGGATGTCGCGACACGTTGCGCTTTGAAGTGGGCCTTCCACTCTACGGCGACGAACTAAGCAACGAGATTTCGCCCGTCATGGCAGGTTTCAGCATGTTCTGTAAGCTAGACAAAGAAGAGTTTATCGGCAAAAGAGGCTGTGGCAAAACAAAAAGGCCGACGGCGTAGAAAAAAGAAGGTGGTGGGCATTGAACTGAAAGACAAAGCCATACCTAGACACGGCTACGACGTGGTGAAAGACGGCGTGAAAGTGGGCAAGCTAACCACTGGCTACCATGCATCTCGGTAGACAGAGCGTGGCATGGCCTCGTAGACAGCCAATACGCCAAGCTGGGCAACGAACTCGAAATACAAATTCGCAAAGAAAAACGTTCCCCGGAACAGTGGTTAAAGAAACGCTTTACGATAAAGCATTATAAGTAGAAAGCAACTAGAGTGTGGGTTCGCGATAAGGCTCACTTTCAACCCCTCTCAAGGGAGAGAGTGGTATGTTTTGTTAGTTGACGAGTTTGCCAGAGGACAAGTTGGACGTGACGAGTCTGACGAGTTTACCAGTGACAAGTTTCCAGTTAACGAATTGACAAGGATTGTCCGCCTGCAATCAGCAGGCTTAACTAACTCTTAACTCCTTAACTCTTTAACTCCGCAACCCTTAACCAAAAACTCAGTAACTAAAAACTTAAAATACAACACTATGGCTAAATTTATTGAAGGACTCTATTATAGCGAGTCGCACGAATATGTACGTGTAGAGGGAGAGTCTGTATACATCGGCATCACCGACTATGCGCAAAACGCATTGGGCAACGTGGTTTGTGTAGACCCTGCGAAGTGGACGACGAGATTGAAGCAGGGCGAGACTTCGGCGCGGTAGAAAGCGTTAAGGCTAGCGACCTCACTTCGCCCGTTAGCGGCGTGGTGGTAGAAACCAACGAGGCACTGGAAGACGAACCCGGAACTGATTAGTAAGGACGCATTTGCAAACTGGATTATGAAGGTGAAACTGGCCGACACAACCGAATTGGACAACCTGATGGACGCCAAAGCCTACGAGGCGTTCTGCACAAGTAAGCCCTCCAATAACCCACTAACGCTATGCAATATGTTTTTCCCGCATACGGAAGAAGACATCAGCTGATGCTTGATAAGATTGAGTGTGCCTTCGCTAGACGCGCTCTTTGCAGAGGTGCCCGAAGAAATACGCTTCCGACGCGACTACGACCCGCCCAGTGCTAAGAGCGAAATAGAAATAAAGAAACCCTCTTTTCGGTAACTTGGGCAGACAAAAACAAGCAGCTGACGGTGTTTGCGCGGCGGTGGTGTACGACCATTACACGCCGTCTATCGTTCCATACCTCGTTTCGCGCCCGAGTTTCTCTCAGCTACACCTCATCAGGCCGAAATATCGCAAGGCACGCTGCATTACATCTTCGAGTTTCGAGAGCATGATGGCCGACTCTACCGGGCCTGCCCATCGCCAATGCCTCGATGTACGATGGCAGCACTGCCACTGCCGAGGCCGCCATCATGGCCGTGGCATCGGGCAAGAAGGCCAATAAGGTGTTGGTTTCCGAAACCGTAGACGATAAGATTTTGGCCGTAATACGCACCTATACGCACTTCCAAGGTGTGCAAAATAGAGTGGTTCCCGCCGAAGACGGCGTCACATCGCGCACCGCGCATGCAAGAAAAATCTGCAACAAGGGCGGTGTGGCTGGCATGATTGTTCAGCAACCAACAAGTACGGCATCATTGAAAACTACGACGGCTTTTTGCCGACGATTGCCACCAACAAAAAGGCACTTTTCGTGATGAACAGCGTGGCGGCCGACCTCGCCTGCTGAAATCGCCGGGCGAACTAGCAGATATCGCCGTGGGCGATGGCCAATCGCTGGGCATACCCATGCAATTCGGCGGTCCCGTCGGTGGGTTATCTCTGCTGCACCGAGAAACTCATGCGCAAAGATGCCAGGGCGTATCGTGGGCAAACAAAGAGACAATCGCGGACAACGACGTTCATTTGTCACGCTGCAAGCACGCGAACAACACATCCGCCGCGAAAAAGGCCACGTCGAATATCTGTTCTAATCAGAGCCTTATGGCTTTGTGGGTAACCATCTATCTCAGCGTGATGGGCAAGAAGGACTGAAAGAGGCCGCACAAATGTCGGTAGACGGGGCGCACACTATCTCTACGACAAAGCTCATCCAAATCGGGTAAGTTTCAGCCTGCGTTCAACCAGCCTTTCTTCAACGAATTTTGCGTAAAGTATGTTGGCGGAGACCTCGACCAGCTGCAACAACGCTTGCTCGACAACGGCATTCTGGGCGGAATTAGATGGCTGACGATATGCTGATGCTAGCCGTTACAGAGAAAAGAACCAAGGAAGAAGTTGACCTTTTGGTAGTTTAGTAACCCAATAACCCCCGAAAACAAGATGAACAACAAATTATATGGCAACCCTGATATTCGAGCTTTCGCGGCCTGGATGCCGCGGCTTTCACCTGCCAAACAACCCTTTCGGGAAACATCCATAGCCAACGAACTGAAAAGAGCAGCGATGCGCAACTTCCCGAATGCGACGAGGTGACTGTGGTGAGGCATTACACCAACCACAGCGGCAACAACTTCGGCGTAGACAACGGCTTTTATCCATTGGGCAGCTGCACAATGAAGTACAATCCCGTTATCAACGAAGAGGTTGCAGGCCATGCCTGCCTTCGCCAACCTGCACCGCACAGCCTGCCGACACCCTGCCAAGGCGCGTTGGCCGCACTGTACGGACTGCAAAGGGCACTCTTCGAAATATCGGGTTTGCACGGTTTACCCTCAATCCCTTTGCCGGAGCGCAGGGCGAGCTTACGGGTTTGATGATTATTCGTGCCTACCATCAGGCAAACAACGACACGAAAACGCACCAAAGTGATTGTTCCGACTCGGCTCACGGCACCAATCCAGCATCGGCCGCCGTGTGCGGACTGGATGTGGAGGTGAAAAAGCAGCCCGCAAGGCACTGGTCGACACCGAACACCTGCAAAGCAATTGCTGGGCGACGACGTGGCGACGATGATGACCAACCCCAACACCTTGGGATTGTTCGAGAAAAGACATACCCTGCCAGCACCAAAGATGGTACACGATGCGGTGGACTGATGTACTACGATGGTGCCAATCTAACCCGCTTGTTGGGCGAATGCCGCCCTGGCGACATGGGTTTCGACGTGATGCACATCAACCTCACAGACTTTCTCGACTCCTCACGGCGGTGGCGGCAGTGCAGCCCTGTTGGCGTGCGTAAAGGGCTCGAACAGTTCTCACCTCGCCCACGTGGTGCGCAACGGCGAACGTTACGAGATTGTAGCTAGCCCTTTGGTTTTCGCTCCCGATGCGCCAACGATGAACCTGGGCACTCTTCAACGCTTTGCCGTACTGATGCGCGCCACACCTACATCCTAACGCTGGGCGAAAAATCTTAAGAACGTTGGGAAAACTGGCCACTCTTAACGCCAACTACATTAAAGAGTCGCTCAAAGACGTGACGACCTGCCTATTGAGGGACTGTGCAAGCACGAATTTGTGTTCGATGGACTAAAAACAAAGACACTGGGCATACGCACAATGGATGTGGCCAGGCCTTGTTGAGACTATGGTTATCATGCGCCCAACCATCTATTTCCCTTGCTTTTCCACGAGGCCATGATGATAGAGCCCACCGAGGCGGAGAGCAAAGCCACCATCGACGGCTTTATAGAGGTGATGAGGAGCATTGCCAAACGAAGCCGAACACAATCCGCAACGGCTGAAAGATGCGCCGTTGAACACGCCCATTGGTCGTGTAGACGATGTTTGGCTGCCAAACACCCCATAACCACCTATAAACAAAGCATTGATGAACAAGTTTGATATCTTGATTATCGGCAGCGGACCTGGCGGTTATCGCACTGCCGAGTATGCGGCACGCAAGGGTTTGCAGGTGGCGGCTGTTCGAGAAAGGACCAGCCCGGGCGGCGCACTTTGCTCAGCGGTTGCATCCCAACGAACGCATTTGCAAGCATGCAGAGTGGCTGACACCGTTAGGGAGGCTACACAATATGGCGTTGCCATTAAAGATGCGACGCCCGCGCATCGACATGCGAGGCATCGTGTTGCTCGCAAAGGAAGAGATTACCGAGAAACTTCGACAAGGCGTTGAGCAGCTAATGTCGATGCCGGGAGTTACTTTTGTAAGGGAGGCGAAGCGCACGGCTCAATAAAACGCTCGTGCGAACGGTGAAGAACACACCGCCGACAACATCATCCGCTCGGGGTCGTCGGCAAAGGTGCTACCGTAGTAGGGCGCAGCTCAAAGGCGTGATTACCTCTACCGAACTGCTCTGCCTCGACCACGTTCCACGCAGTCTTTGCATCATCGGTGCGGGCGTTATCGGTATGGAATTTGCCAGCATCTACCGCAGTTTTCGGCTGCGAAGTAATGGTGGTTGAGTTCTACGAAAGAGTGCCTTCCCGCGCTTGACAGCGACATTGCCAAACGACTTCGCAAGCAGTTGGAACAGCGCGGTGTGCAGTT
>BNJU01000306.1_pt1 | contig 70630 bp, 76 predicted proteins | sample 8539281 | NCBI WGS metagenome assembly BNJU01 (sample SAMD00202456, study PRJDB9452) | human saliva metagenome | isolation source: human saliva | place: Japan | reverse complement strand
ATTTCTGACAAAATGCCGCGCTATCGGTCGTGGTACAATGTCTGGTTGTCACCACCACCTCGTAAACCATAATATCCAATGGGAATCCGATGAGCACATCGAAGTAGCGGACAAATTATTTGAAAAGCATCGTATTCTATGCGATTAAAGCTTCTATGGAGCTTTTGCAAAAAGAAAAAGGTGCATACCCTGCGTTCAAAGGTTCCGAATGGGAAACTGGTGAATATTTCACACGTCGTGGTTACACATCTGATCGTTGGAAACAACTGGCTGCGGACGTTGCAAAATATGGTATCCGTAACGGTTACTTGATGCTGGGCGCTCCCTACAGGTTCTGTACATCAACATCGCTAATACAACAGCTGGTATCGACCCTATCTTCAAAAATTCTTCATCGAAGAAGAAAGGTTCTTTCACACCAAACGGCACCAGATTTGAACGATAAAAACATTCTGGTTTCTACAAAAGGCATATACAATCGACCAACAATGGTCTATAAAAGCTTGTGGCGTGCGTCAACGTCATATTGACCAAGCCCAATCTTTCAACCAACGTACATCACGCCTCAAACGAAAGCGAGAGAAATTCTTGACCTTTACGTGAAAGTCGCAAAGCAAGGTTGAAAAACAATCTACCAGCATCCGCAAATCAATCCCGCCGGATACGTACAAGCTGTTCCTCCTAATATAGATAGATACACTGCATTCTATAATGCACTTTGCCGGTAAAAGCGAAGATATCATTGCCATAGTTTATGCAAATATGCTCTATAACTAGAGAGCACCAACTCTGGGAAAGATGCTTTTCACGAACAATGTAAATCTGATGACGACCTATAGCAGTATAGGTCGCATCATCGCATAAAGGAGCTCTCTACTATGGATAAAAACTGATTTTTCAAACGAAATGGTGATCGGGCACGCAATCGGCGATTGGCGGTAATACTACACGAACCTTCGCGAGTGGAATCGTATCAAGTACGACTGGGCAAAACCAAATGTACCAGTACGATGCTCAACAACTTCTGGTTCCGAAGAAATTTCCTCGAACGAAGACGTTAAACAATCCATATTTAACAGATTTACGAACGTCGTGCCTTTGATAAAATTATTGCGTTCTTGAACTCCTTGATTCCATCTCAATCTGAAAAACCTTGCCTAATTTGAGCCAGCTATTACAGCATCTGAAGTGGCATCCTTATTGAATATCCAAGCATCTCCAAGAAGAAATCACGCTCAGTTATTCCTACATTTTGGATCACTGTAACAAATCCTATTACACGTGACAAAATCTATGATGAATGGCGTACAGATAAAACATTGCTGAACGTAACTGTCTCATCGCCGATGCACACCATCGTTTCAGTGATGAGCCTAGCGAAGCAAATCTCATTCATACAATCATCGCTAACTATATCTTAGAAGGCATCTACTTTACCTGGCTTTAGCTTCTTTCTACACCTTTGGCACGTCAAGGCAAAGATGACAGCTACATCCACTATCTTCAAATATATCAATCGCGCGATGAAGCAATCACCTTGTATTGTTCCAAAACATCATCCGAGCAGCCGTGAACGCCTCTGATTTATTTACACCTGAATCAGAGGCGAAATTACGGACATGATTCGTCAAAGGTACAGAAAAACGAAATCGCTTGGGGTCAGCATCACCGACGATAAAATCTCTACGCTGTACATAATGTTCTTATCGCTAGCGCATCAAATACACATGCCAATATCCGCTTAGAAGCAATCGGCTTACCTCATTTATATCCTGAAATCAAGGATAATCCAATGGAATGGATTGAAAGCTCTCCAACTTGAATAGTATTAAAAAACCGACTTCTTCGAAGCTAAAGTGTTACAAACTATACAAAAGCAGTGGCATTTGATTTTGACGACGTAATAATAGACGTTATAAAATCACAATATCTAAGGACGTACTGAGTCTAGACAGAAAAGAGCTATCAGCTATAACGCTACCAGCTCTTTTTCATGATTATTTAGTTATAGAGTCACTATTTCATCAACACTAAGATGTCTTTCATGGCAGGTATATGTGTAAAAATATAGTCCCCAAACGCCACCCTCGTTTGTACAGAAGACACGTGGTAATACATTAAAATTGTAGCAAATACATTTTGTGCGCAAATATAGCTTACACTGTGGATTTTCATTCGCCCCATGAATGTATTCGCAAACGCTTGGTAAAAGCAAAGGTTTTGTGTCCAACCCTGTTTCAAACTACCAACTATATTAGCTTTTTCAATCAATTCAGCTGTCCAGTTAGCAGACTGTAACAGATTATCTAATAAAACGAACTTGTTTTGCGATGTGATCAGCTTCTTTTTGGATATCTCCACATTGACGGCTCGAGATTAATTTTGATTTCAGACCCTCTGGCACGAAAAATTGATACTACCTGCGCTGGACGCCACTGTTCGATAAGCACTCAGCCGCAACGCAGCAATCTGTCTTTTTCGGCAATAATTTTCGGGTAATAGAGCGACCTTCTCAATAGTTTTACAATTTGTTATATTAATGCTGCAATTAACTTTTGAAGTCTCAGTTTTACATTGATCTCAATGTTTTCAGAGCTCTTCAGGGTTTTTCATTCGGTACTTCCTTCTTGTAATCTAAACTATTTTGAGTTAAACGAGCTCTAAATCGCTATCTCTGCACTCAACCAGACCGCTCTTGTAATGCTTTCTGCTAGTTTCATGAATTTTCACCTCACAACCAAAAAGTATATTAACTACCTATTTAACTATTGCTGATCATATAAGAATTATTTCTATATAAGTACCCATTATTTTATTATATAACGACTTATAAAACTTTCCGCATAAAAATGTGTGACAGCTTCATCAATGTATTCATCCCTTCTGCTTTATATACCGAGGGATTCTATAGAATGGTCTGAGTCTGTACCTGTGCAGATATACTAGCAAGTTTTAAATCCTGCTTATGCGAATAGTAGCATTTCTCTGCAGCATCATTATGGTAGCTCCCAATCGTTGCCCTCTGAATTCTCTACGAACCGCTAGACGTCCGATATACGCAGAGCCCGCCTCTTTACCTGGAAAATACCTGCATGTACCAGCGCCTTCCCATCGATAGATAAGAGAACGAATTTTGCAGTCCATCAATTCTCATCGAACCTCTTTGAAAAAGCCTTGTTCTTTCATAAACACATCAATCATCGAATTTGTTTTATTTCATCAGTAATATGATCTAAGATTTGAATCATCATATGGTACCCTCTTTCGCTTTCTAAATACTATTTATAAGATATCGAGCATATTACAAAAAGACCTTTATAAACACCTCAAGAATATTTATAATTCATATCAAAAAGCACGCTGTAGTTTTACAAAAGAAACTCATATTTGACTAGTCCCATCAGCAACCTATTTTCTAAAATTTACATGAAAGTTTATTTTAGGTATTGCATAATTTTATCATTTGGGTTTATACTATACCCAACATTTTAGAAAGGAGCAACCAAAGATGACTAACCAAATTAGCCTCACAACAGACAATACTTTTTATTGGTTCTTTATCCAACGTACGGGTAAGGGAAACTATTTTCGTGATGCGCTAATTAAGGATTATTCAACATTAGTTGCTTAGAATAGTAAAAGTGCTACCCTGCATAGATTACGGGTAGCTCTGTTTGCTATCCGTATGGTAAGCCCTACTATTCACCGTAGTTACAGGAGGAATTATCACGATTATTACATTGAAACAAATGCAGCAGCGGAAGAAGTATCTCGTTTACGCGGTGAATTAGAGGCTCAAGGATCTGTTATCCATCCAGTAGAAGGTACTCGATACAATATTCTAGGACTTATCGGTGATACTGCATCTCTGATGTGCGTCAAATCGAGTCCCTAGATTTCGTAGATAAAGTAACTCGCATTCAAGAGCCATACAAAAAGCAAACCGCAAATTCCATCCAGATGATTCTGTAATCAATGTAGGTGGTGCATTGATCGGTGGTGGTCACTTCGCAGTAATGGCATACTCTGCTCTGTGGAAACACCTGAACAAGTATTTAGCCACTGCTAAAGCATGTAAAGAAGCTGGTGCTAGCCTTCGTGGCGGCGCTTTCAAACCCTCGTACATCCCCATACTCCTTCCAAGGCATAGTCCCAGAAGGCTTAGAGTTAGTTAGAGCTGCTAAAAGAAACAGGTCTCACCTATCGTTTCTGAGGTTATGGATATCTCCAATTACAATACTTCGATAATGTAGATATGCTTCAAATCGGTGCTCGTAACATGCAAAACTTCACGCTGTTAAAAGAGTAGGCAAATTAAATAAAACGAGTTCTTTTTAAAAGTGGTTTGTCTGCAACATACGGAAGAATGGTTGATGGCTGCTGAATACATCATGTCCGAGGCAATGAACAAATTGTATTATGCGAACGGGTATCCGCACATCTCGAAACTCAGACTCGCAATACCTTAGATGTAACAGCAATCTCCTATGATGCATGAATTATCTCACTTGCCACATCATCATGGACCCCAGCCACGCAGCAGGTATGAGCCGCATGGTTCGTCCACTTTCACCTGCATCCGTAGGCACGGCGGTGCAGACGGCCTATGATTGAAGTTACAATGATCCAGCCAAAGCATTGTGCGACGGTCCCTCAAAGCATTGCGTCCAGACCAATTCACCAGCCTTATAGAGAAATTAACGCGTTAGCGCCAAGCATTGGTAGAATGCACTAAATAATCTTACATATCACTACAAATAAGCTAGTATCCGTTATAATAGATACTAGCTTATTCTTTTAAGAAAGGAACCGTTATGACTCGCATCCATATTAATACTCCACACCGTAGGATGTTGTCATCGAGGAAGGCGCTTTACAACGCATCACCGATTATATTAAACCATTAAAAACCAAATTGCCGTGTTATCATCGTCAGCGATAGCAACGTAAGTACCCACTATTTGGACTCTGTGAAAGCTAATATGGAACATGCGGGTTATGCTGTTTGCGATTATGTTTTTCCCTGCTGGTGAAAGCTCCAAAAATGCTCATCAACTCATCGATTTAGTAGAATACATGGCGGCCCAATCATTGACTCGCAAAGACTTTCGCTCATCGCCCTTGGCGGCGGTGTTGTAGGCGATGGCAGGATCTGCGGCAGCGACCCATGTTTACGTGGTATCGACTATGTTCAGGGTTCCTACATCCCTATTAGCCGCAGTAGACTCTCTGTAGGTGGTAAAACAGCGGTCAATCTCGAAGCCGGCAAAAACCTATGGGGCGCTTTCAAACAACCTATCCTTGTCCTCTGTGATCCAGCTACACTCAATACATTACCTGAAATGGAATGGATTAATGGATGCGGTGAAATTATCAAATACGGTTTCCTAGACGTACCGGGTTTACTCACTCAACTCGAGAACAGACCACTAATTAAACATCGCAGTAGTGTAAGTGGCGTTATTGCCCGCTGCGTACAAGCAAAAGCAGATATCGTGGAGCAAGACGAACGCGAATCTGGCGTACGTGCCCTCCTAAACCTCGGGTCATACTCTTTGGTCACGGCATCGAAAAAGCGAGTCACTCGAGTGCATCATGGCTATGCCGTTGCTATTGGCATGGTCCTCATGGCACAAGGTGCTGTCAAACATGGAGAATTAGATACGGAGGCTTTAGAGAAATTAAAGGCCCTCATCAAAGCACACGATTTGCCAACCACAACAACGATAAGCAAAGAAGAAATTCTAGCTGCCGCTAAGCACGACAAAAAGCGAAGGAGCAACCATTAAAATCGTAGTACCTACTAGCTATGGTCACAGCGAACTCAAGGTAATAAAGCACGAGGAACTTGCTACCTATTTAGATTAAGGAGATTTATATGCATTCTGTAACGAACGCCATCCCTACAGGGACTATCGCGTCCATCCCAGCAAAAGCTCATGCGCACCGCGCGTTGATTTGCGCCGCTCTTGCTAGCTCACCATCTACCATCCTACTGAGCCGCACCTCTAAAGACATCGATGCAACTATGGACTCCTTACGAGGTTTAGGAGCACACGTTGTGTATGAAAATAAAGTTGTCACTGTTACACCGGGTCCTACGCTCCAACAAAGGCAAATGTTGTTCCCTTCATGAATCGGGTACTACATTGCGCCTCTTGTTACCAGTGGCAGCCTCCATTTGTAATGAGGGTAGATGTGGATGCGAAAGGTCGTTTACCAGATCGTCCCTTTAGAGCCCATGCTCGGTGAAATGAAAGCTCACGGCGTAACATTCTCCCAAGATAAACCACCATTCACCATGACAGGTCGTCTCCAAGGTGGAGAGTTCGGTATGGTTGGCGATGTGAGTAGCCAATTTTTCTCTGGATTATTATTAGCAGCTCCACAATGTGGAGGCGCTACAATTACATCTACTACGCCACTTCAATCTAGCGACTATGTAACATTGACGACTACGACGATGGCAGACTTCGGCGTAACAGTCGACCATATACCCTGCCTCTGATACAGTCCAAGAATCCTTTACGGTAGCTGCTAATGCTACTTTTAAAGGACAGAACGATTACCAAATCGAAGGCGATTGGTCCAATACAGCGATTTGGATGGTGGCTGCCGCTATGACAGGCAAACCTATTACCATTACGGGTATGAACAAGAATTCTGTACAGCTGACCGCCGCATCATGCAGGTTATCATTGATGCCAGGGTGCACGATGTGACATGGAATGAATGAACTAACCACTGTATCAGGTCGCAGCTAAAACCAATCCATGCCGACCTCGAGCAAATGCCCGATATGTTGCCAGTTATGGCCGCCTCGCTTGCTCTATCCAAGGTGAAAGCTCCTTTGTTAAGGGTGCGCGCCTACGCTTGAAAGAATCCGATCGCCTCAAAGCCGTTGCTAATCTCGTCAGAGATTTAGGAGGCACGGTTCGCGAAGATGGTGATGACCTATATATCATCGGTAGTGGTATACTAAAAGGAGGACAAGGTGATTGTGTTAACGACCATCGCCTTGTTATGGCAGGCACATTGATGGCACTCATCAGTGAAAATCCTGTGATATTAAAAGATAGCGAAGCTATCACAAAATCCTATCCAGACTTCTTTGAGGACTGGAAGATGCTAGGTGGCAATGCACAACCAGTATAGCTGCCTAATCATAGCTAATGCGTTTCAATAGATATCAATACTAGTCATACATACTATAAGTAGGAGTAAATATAATGGCATCTAATTCTCAGTAAAACCATACAAGTATCTCACCTTTGGCGCGTCTCATGGGTACGCCATCGGTGGTATCGTGGAAGGCCTCCCTTGTGGACATACCATCGACATCGACGAGCTACAAGTCTTCTTAAAAGCGCCGTGCGCCAGGTCAAAACCAATTACAAAACGCAACGTAAAGAAGCCGATATACCTGAATTTTATCAGGTATGGTAGATGGCATGCTCAGTGGACTTCCATTGGCGTTTATGATTCTGCAATACATCGCAGCACTCCGGTGATTACACAACTTTAGCGCGACATTCCTCGCCCATCTCATGCGGACTTTCACGGCTCGCATGCGCTATGGTGACAAAGGTAGATATGCGCAGTGGCGCCACTTCTCAGCACGTCTTACTGCACCTCTTTGCGTAGCTGGTGGCATTGCACTACCAGTTATTGCGTGAAAAAGGCATCAGAAATTCACGGTCATTTAAAAACAAAGTTGGGTACAATCCAAGATACTCCTATCGATATGGTTCATCCAGATATGAAAGCACTTTGCTGAAAATCGCTACCGAAACTATCGCTATGGTCGATGCAGACAAGCGCTCTGATGCAGAAAAACTGGTCATGAAAACTAAAAGACGGCGACTCTACCGGTGGTATCGTTGAGGTTGTGGCTACAGGATCTACCAATCGGACTTGGCAATCCAAACTTTGACGGCATCGAGAACCGATTAACTCGCGTGATCTTTGGCGTACCTGCCATCAAAGGCGTGTCCTTTGGCGGTGGCTTCGACATGTGCTCTCGTCTTGGATCAGAAGTGAACGATGCTTTCACCATGGACGGCGATATAATCACAACAACTACCAATAATAGCGGTGGCATTCAAGGCGGTATCACCAACGGCTTGCCTCTTGTTATGCAAGTGGGCATCAAGCCTACTCCATCCATTTATAAAGAACAACATTCTGTATCTTTTCCCAAAAAGAGGACACATTGCTCACTATTAAAGGTCGTCACGACCCATGCGTAGCGCTTCGTGCTGTTCCTGTTATCGAAGCCGTTACAGCTCTTGTCATTCTTGATTTCTTAGGAGATATTGACCATGAACTTAGATGAAGTACGCGTTAAGATTAACGATATAAACGACCAAATGCTCGCCCTTTCTTCAAAGAGCGCATGGAACTCTCTAAGGACGTAGCGGCTGCAAAAAGAAATGAATAAGGCTATTTTACGATGCCAAACGAGAGCGCGACATCCTCGACAAGGTAACAAAAGATGCAGGTCCAGACCTCGATCTATATGCACGCCGCTTTTTTGAAGCATTATTTAGCTTGAGTCGTACATACCAATCTGAGCAACTATTCCAAGACAATGAATTCACGTTGAAAATGAAAAAGGCCATCGAGCAATCCCCTACTTTGCCACCTCAACGGGGCAGTGTAGCTTGCGCCGGCGTATTCGGCAGCAATGCTCAAATGGCGTGTGATAAATTATTACCCTCAGCCAAATCCATTATGTAACGGGTTTCGTGCCGTATTTGATGCCGTAGAATCAGGTGAATGTCAATTCGGTGTATTGCCTATTGAAAACAGCTCCAATGGTTCTGTAAAAGAAGTATATGACCTCTTAGAAGAGTGCAAATGCTATATCGTTCGCGGCACGCGCCTTTGGATATCTCATGACTTGCTCGTGAAAAAGAACAAAACTAGAAGATATCTCATACCATAATTCCCTCACCCTCGCGTTGGGTCAATGCAGTCACTTTCTAGATAAGTTAGAAGGCGTAGAATTACGCCCCTATGACAACACGGCTCGAGCTGCACAGCTCGTATGCGGCTAGTGATGACCCAGGTGTGGCAGCTATCGCAGCACCTCAATGTGCAGACCATATAATTTGTCTCCATTACTAAGAAACATCCAAAAATAGCGACAACAACTATACGCGCTTTATCTGTATTAGTAAGGACTTCCACGTATACCCAGGAGCTAATAAAATCTCAGTAGTAACCACATGCAAGTCATGCTCCAGGGTGGCCTTTGGTACATTGCTCACCAAATTTGCTAACATCGGTGTGAAACCTTACAAAACTTGAGTCCCGCCCTATCGTAGGGACATAACTTTGAATTCTTGTTCTACCTTGATTTGGAAGCATCCTTAGCAGATCCAAAAGTACTCTCCGTGTTGGCAGAGCTCACGCATCGCAAGATAAATTCCGCTTGCTCGGTAATTATCCTGAAAAGTTAATATTTTCCTCTATGGTAGTGCTATTAATGGCATATATAGTACAATGGATATAGTTTTAGACTCCAATGGCTAATAGGTGACAGCCTATTAGCCATTTTTGTATATTGACCTAGGAGGTCCTATGAAATTTGGTTTACTTTGGCCGTACGTTGGGCTATAGCTTTTTCCCCACGCATCCACAATGCTTTGGGAAATACTAATTATGAATTATTTGAACGAGAACCGAGCCAACTGCAAGAGTTCTTCGCAAATCCAGAATTACAAGGTATTAATATTACCTTTCCTTACAAGGTTAATGCCCTTGAGGCTTGCGATGTAGTTGACCCTCGCGCGAACGCATTGGCTGTGTAAACACTATGGTCCGTAAAGACGGCAAATGGCATGGTTACAATACAGACTACGATGGATTTGTATTCACCCTAAAAACACGCTGGCATCGATGTATCTGGTAAGGCATCATCCTGTTTGGCGATGGCGCATCTTCTGCTACCGTTCACGTGACTCTTTGAAGATCTAGGTGCTAAGAGCATCACGCATCTATCCTGCAAAACAGCTCCGCTCTATACCGATGCACCTAATTACTACGAAACAGCACAGATTATCATTAACTGCACGCCTATCGGGATGTATCCGCATAATCCGGCTAGCCTGATAGATATTATGCAATTTTCCAAATTAGAAGGCGTTGTAGATCTCATCTACAATCCGCGCCGTACCGTTTTGCTTTTACAAGCAGAAATGATGGATATTCCTCATTGTGATGGTCTACCTTTCCTCGTGGCACAAGGCGTTGAGGCAGCTAATCATTTCCAAGGTGAAAGCTTTGGCACCAAGGAAATCGAGCAAATTTTGCGAGATATGCGCCGTGAAAAGGAAAATATCATCCTCATCGGCATGCCTGGTGTTGGGAAAACAACTGTAGGCAAGGCAATCGGCAAAGAGATGGGCCGTACTTTGTATTGATGTCGATCAAGAGTTAGCAAAAAGAAATCGGTGATATCTCCACATATATTACGGAACAAGGGGAAGCTGCGTTCCGTGAAAAAAAGAAGCGGAAATGATTGCAAAATTAGGCACAGAAACAGGCCTTGTCATCTCCACTGGTGGCGGCTGTGTAACAGTACCTAAAAACTATGTACATCTACGTCAAAATGGTCGTATTTACCAATTGACACAACCGGTGGAAAAACTATCTACGTCAGGTCGTGTTCTATCCGGTGGTGGTATAGAACGCTTTACGTGAACTCGAAGAAACTCGCACTCCAATGTATGAAAGCTGTACAATGCATCGTAGAACATAATCGCAATGCACCGGAAACAGTAGCGGCTATACTAGAAGACTTCGAAGCAAACTTATTGTAAGAGTTTATATAACGGTATTTATAAGATTGTTTCCTCTATATAAGTAAGGGCTTCTACATCTATAGAAGTGAGAGCATTTACATCTGTATTCTAGATAAAACTAAAACTCATATCATGACATCAATGATATAAACTGAAAAAGCAGTAGCTATCCTCAGGGTAACTACTGCTTTTTATGTCTCCTATGTATTATATATATTGGTAGAAAACTACACTTTAGCAATTACAAATGTAATTACAAATAGGATTGAGTAACTTAAAATAGCTTTTAACATAGAACTATCAACAATACAACGAAAGTATCGTTTCAGTCATAAGCCATAACGTGACGACTATAAACTAGGAGATACTATGAAAAACCGTAAACCTACAAGTCCGTATCAACGAGATCTAAAACAAGAGGTATCTAGCATATTAAAAAGCACAAGGTCTATCATACACCTCTATGCTAGATGCACTATTCCGCCAAATCATCAAAGAGCGTCGCATTCCGTTTGCCATTGCATTACCAACGGCACCTATCGATGAAACACCTACACCAAGCACACTCAACAACGGCACCTATGAACAACCACAAACCACATTAAAAGCCTCTAGATCATATAGGTGCATATAGGTCACCAAGAAGAAAATCAAGAAATATCCTTCGATACAATCGATAAGACAGGAGTTCTTAACATCCGTATCAATCCTAAAGTTAAGACACTAACAACAGCTATTCTAAAAGAAATGGGATTAACCATGTCACAAACAGTTACACTTGTATCTAAACAAATACAATTTAATAAGGATATTCCACCTACTATCCTCCGTCCAGAATGGATTGATGCTATTAATAATGATTTCTGGACTGAAGAAGATTTAACTACAAGAATACAATTAGGGCTAAATCAAGCAGAAAAAGAAATTGGTGAACCTGCGGAAAAAATTTTTAATGAACTCCTTGAAGATTTATAAATATGGAGAGCTGAAATATTCTATATAAAGTCATTAATAATAACATATATATTTTTATATCCGCCCTTCAAAAATGAATATACTACTAAGAAATACAAAACATATAAAAAGTCGGCTCCGCCGACTTTTTAATGCACTTTACCCGTTTATGTTGTTGTTCGTCAAATACACCATCTAGCATCATATGGTATCTAGAATTCGTTTTAAAGCATGCACATCGATTTGACCCTGGCGCCGATGCTTACCAGCAGAGGCAAAGGTCATGGCATTTCAAATAGAGCACCTGCAGTGCGTGTAACAGCACCTAGTTCTCCCATTGCCATCGTAATAATTGGATCCGAAGGATACAAAGCTTTCACCAGCCGTTGCTTCAAGGAGCGTCAATACATCACCAGTTGTGTGGGGCATAACGGCAATCTTTTGGCACATCGTCCAAGAACTCTTTCATTTGAATGAGTCGATTTACAATGACTTCACGGCTCGGCGTACCATGGAAATCATGGTTGCTCATGATAATAGTGATTCCATGAACCTTATGCAAACTCTATCGTTTTAAGCATTCTATCTTGATCACAGCTCAATATCGATAGCATCCACCAATCCTGTAGGAATCAAACGCTCTAGCATTGTAAAATAATCTTGTGTAGAAACTCGTTCTTTCCCCACCTTCACCTTTTGTGCGCCATGTGAAGAGCAACCCACGACCTTTCAGTTGTGGCTTGATGAGCATTAATAATTCAATAATAGCGTCAATGGAGTGGACGCTCGAAAATAGTCAATGCGTAGCTCCACTACGTGACACGGTGTATTACATGCGACCGCGGTGGTATCTAGAATCTCTTTTCATTGTTGTGCCTACAATAGGTACGCATATTTTGTAGTCTTTTCGCCGAGTACAGTATGACCGATACGGACCATAATAATCCTTTCTGTCCCACGCGGTGAGACTAATGACTTACCTTAAACTAACTATATACCAATATTTTTGTAAAAGCAATCAATCAGGCTCATATTGAATTTTGCTATTCACTAAAAACGTATGAAAGCCTGCTATTATGCACTAAAAACAGTATTCTTAGATTAACGATTAACATCACTTTTTCTTATACCCTAGATTAAGACCGCTACCAATAAACGGTCTGTACCTGAAAGCCCTCGTATTATAAAAATAGCTTAAAAGTAAAAAGTCTCCTTTACCAATATATTAGTAAGGAGCTTGTTAGAAACTCTAATTCACACACTATATTTATATGTTGAACAGATAGTTTCCGTGATTGGAAATCCCATATAGAGTAATAACAAAACCTGTAATACTAAATACATAGGATATCCCAATATGGTAGATACATACTTGCAAACACTGGACCTACCATAGAACCAAATTGTTGAGCCGTCGTCGTCATACCAAACATGCGACCTCTAAAGCCTGGTTCTGTATTGAGAGTTACAGCTGCACTCAAAGATGGGATTGATGCCCTACAATACAAGAGCCAATTAATACTTGTAGTACACCAAACCACCAGATACCTACTGGTAAAGCTTTGAAGTAAAGAGAACACCACTACCAAGCATACAGTAGGAAATGGTTCCTAAAGTACCCACGACGTCTCACCGAGTGCGCACCCATAAGTTGGTCGTTAAGGAACCAGCTAAACCACCGATACTGAGATTGTACCTGAAATGATAGCTGCCCTTCCATAGTGCCTTGCATATCACCCTACATAAAAGCGCCAAAGATAGGCTGTGGCATCGATGATCACACATTGCATAAAGAAGAAAATCCATAAAAAGTCTCACTAATACAGGTTGTTCTTGAACTGACTTAAAATCTTCTCGCAAGGATGTAGCTTTTACCGGCTGTTTGGACTGTCTCATTTGAGTTGTATCTTCTCAACTTCTAGCTTTGGTTCTTTACAAGAAACAATACTGCCAAAGTAGCAAATGAATACGGCTATACCAGAAATATAAAATACAGGGCGCATACCTACGACACTTTCAACGGCACCGCCCAAAAATGGACCGATGACATTGCCTAAAAATCAGACCTGTTTGAAATATGCCGAAGAGCACGGCCCACCTGTTTTCTCATCAACACTGAGGGAAACCATGGTCATCGCCGCAGGATAGAGCCGTTAGCAAAACCTACTAAAGGCACGGCCCATCAACAATTGGTACTGATCCGTTACCATACCGATGAGGAACATAACTGCACAATGGCAAAACCAGCGCGCAGAGCCATCCGTTTTTGCCCTTACTATCTGCAATTTTGCCCCAAATAGGCGCCATACATACCAGTGATATAGGAATGTAATACCAAAGACGAGACCCGACTAAAGTGCCACATCAGCCTTAGGAACACCGAGTTCCAACAGATATATAGGGGCAGAAAAGGAATTATCATTGTATAACATATGACTAGCACAGTCATACTAGCCGTAATAATCCATACATTGTGCATGCCACCGCGAGCATCATATACACTTGTACTCATAGTACCCTCCTTCCGCATAAAATCGTTTAGATAAACTAATATACACATAAATCACTTTTTAATTACAGTTCCATTTAAATTACAGTCCTACTTTTAGATTTCAATCTATGTTACTATTCATAAAGATGTTATTACATTTTAATTTCATATATAAAGAAGAGCCGCACACGAAACGCGACTCTTTTCCATAAAAATAACTTAAAATATAGGTATACATGTAGTAATCCTGCAAAGATTATTCATACACTAAAGTTTTCAGAGCTATCAATTATTCCGTAGGAAATTTGTGATCCATTACATCTTGCAAGGAAACATGTTCCATAACATGTCGGAACTCATCTTGTAAATACCGCCACAATGGAGCTGTCACAGTCAATAAACATAGGACACGGTTCTACATCATCTTCTCAAACAAGACACGAGAGCAATGGAGTCCTCTGCGGCATATAAAAATTTTCATATACATTGTATTCAGATGGATCTTTCACCAAACGATATCCACTGCATTTGCCACGTCCACTTTTAACGAGGCCCTCGGAGGATAGATCGAGATACAATCCTCTAAAGTATTTATCGGAAAACTTGGCGTTCTGCAATCTCACGAATCGGTACATCACCATGTTCTGCAATATCCGCCAAATATCCGTAAGGCATAACGCCCTTTTGTAGATATTTTCATAGTTAACCTCTATCATCTCATAATATATTAATAGTATATCACAAATTCATACACAAAAATGGTGGAAATATGATACACTATACATATATCGAAATATCTTTTATTTAGGTATGATTTTAATTTCATATAGGGAGGATTTTATCTAATGTTAGATCAAATTATTTCAACTCAGTGAACGTGGCACAACCGTTAAAACAGAAATTTTAGCTAGGTATCACTACGTTTATCACGATGGCGTACATCCTATTCTTTGGCGCCAAACATTCTTAGTCTTGCAGGTATGGATAAGGATGCGGTCCTCATGCCACAGCCTTAGGTGGAGGTCTTGTGACGATTGCTATGGGTCTATTCGTAACCACCCAATTGTCTCTGCTCCAGGAGTTGGCCTCTTGGCATTTTACTCCTTTACTGTAGTTCTCTGTAAGGGGCGTATCTTGGCAAACAGCATTAGGTGCGGTATTCATTTCAGGTCTCGTATTCCTCTGTATTAACACTGACGTCGATGCGACAAATGATCGTTGAAGGTATCCCTACCTCCATGAAAATTGCCATTACCGCTGGTATCGGTCTCTTCATTTCTATCATCGGTTTTGAAGTTATCCGGCTTGATGGCCATCTCCATTGGTTTGTCTCCAAACTCCTTAGGTCAGGTTGTACGACACATGGTAATTTAGTCCCTCCAGCATCTGAGGCACTCTTAACGCTTGGTACTTGCACAGTGGTGAAACATTGTTAGCACTATTCAGCCTCATCTTTACAGCTTTATTGATGGCTCGCAAAATTCAAGGTGTCTCTCTTGATTGGCGTTTTAGTAACAACTAATCATCTCCTATGCGACAGTAGCCTTCCACAATGCCTGAGAACTTCACCGCATTGGCTATTCCTGATTTCTCCAAAGCAGCATTCCTGCAATTAGATATTCTGGTGCTCTTCACATGTAGCTTAATTACGATTATCTTCTCCTTCACATTTGTAGAATTATTCGACTCTATGGGCACTTTGATTGGTACCGCTACAGAGGCGAAAATCGCAGATCCCTAAATCTGGTAAATTCCCAGGTCCTGGGGAAAGCCATGACCGTAGATGCCACGGTGTTAGTGCCGGTGCATTGCTCGGTACTTCTACAATTACGGCTTTCGCTGAAAGTGCGGCAGGTGTAGAGCTGGTGGTCGCACAGGTTTAACTAGCTGTCACAACAGGCGTACTTTTCTTAATTTGCTTATTCTTGGCTCCATTGGTATCCTTGGTTCCAAATGCAGCCACATCTCCTGTTCTTATCATCGTAGGTGCCCTCATGTTAGGTGCCATTCGCAGTCATTGACTTCGATGATTGGACAGAAGGCTTCCCGCATTCCTCGTTATCGTATTGATGCTGTTCACATACAGCATCGCTAACGGTATCTCTGCAGGTCTTATTGCATACCCTCTACTCAAAATCATTGCAGGTCAGTGCAAAAAGAAGTTAACTGGATTATGTACGTATTGGCGGTTCTCGTTATTATTCACGCTATTCTTCTAATTAACGTATACCCATAATGATGCTATTAGTGAAAGCTACTTTATATTCGATAGCTATAAAATCACTAATACGCTACAAACCCAAAATATATATTATTATATCAAAAGAACCTATCTCCAAAAATATTACTCTAATATCTAGGAAATAGGTTCTTTTATTATATACTCTTTTTACTAAACGCTAACGTCGTATGACATCACCGAATCGTACTATAGAGTCTTATTAGGGCTTTAGTATTAACGAATCGTTTTTACACCGATTAAGTCTATGACTTAAATCAATATTTTTAATGGTACTACATGATCTTTATAAAAACTCTGCTTCAGATGCTTTTACAGGCACTTGAAAAACAAGAAATATGCCATGTTATCCTTTTGCTCACGCAATACTGCGTACTAAGCTCTTATTTACATCACCTGTATACTGCACCTGTTGGGCGGTAGAGTCAATCCACTGCACGTCATGGTATTCCGTTGGAACATATTCTTTAGTCATACCGTATCCATAGAGTAGCTCATGCAGAGACTATCGTATGATTTACCCTAACGCCCGCATGTTCTTTGATATTCTTTGACCTTGCTTCCAATATACAGTTTCTAATATCACATTATCATAAAAATGTGTAGCATAGTATGTATAGCCAAGAGGCAAGTAACTTGGTACAGATACGTTATAGGACATCTTACGAGATGCATCAATTACACCCGCTAGGTAAGTCGATGGATTTTACTCTGTAAGTATAGCTACTCAGAATTCGTATGTGTACGCAATGGCAACCCAATAGATTCAAAAATAAGGTCTATCTTTGTTCATCCATTTTGTTTAAACTTTTAGCATTACTTCTCTTTTAACATTTTGCTTTATCATTTCGTCACCACGTAATCTAGTGTCATCAGAAGCCACATTACTTAACGACCCTACTGAATCTACAATTTTGCTTACATAGTTTTGGTTTCTTGGGGAAGCAAAGTAGAGCATATGAACTTTGTTATCTTTTTCCCAATAAGCAATTTGAACAGAATCGTTGCTAGAGCCTAAACGTATGTACAGAGATTCCATTAGGGGTAGTAAAGCTAACAGCATCATCAGCATTGTATTTTTGTCTTTTCCAATATAGGCTTTACTACGGTATCGATAGTCCACCCCATGACGATACACAATATCTGTATTAGAGAAGTACACTTTCTGACCATATTCTCCATTATGGCACCTGTTTCCGTATACACGATTTCTAATACGTCATGATCTCTTGACTTTACATCGCGTACCGCATAATCTTCAGTGCATATAAGACGGAATTTGTAAATCTATATCCAAAATAATTATGTACTACTCAATATTACGCATCTACGATATCACCATTATCAATTTGATCATACCACCGATAGCGATTCACTAGTTCTTTATTCTTTTCCACTGTGTCAGTGGTAACAGTATTTCCATTTTCATCCACTAAAGGGATAACGCACTAACTGATTGTACTCCAAAGCTGCCCTAATACAGCAGCTAGTATTCCCCATAGCTAATAATGATTTTTGTTGTTTTCAATCTCATAATTTCTGCTCTCTCTAAATTTAGATATTTATAAGTATATATTACCGAAGTAATCATTTATCTATTACATTTTTAACTCAGATCACTGACTTTCAAGAGTACGTACATTAATAAATCACACCAGTCTATGCTTTCACAGGCACTACATGTTCCTCTTTTATTTCTTCAATTGTTTTAGGTGTTGTCGGATAGTTACCAACTAGTTCATAACGAGAGCTATCAATACTCTTCAACGGTACTACATGCTCTTTATAGAATTCCGCATCAGCCTCTTTCACCTGTTCTAAGAAGAATAGAGAATAAGCCATCCCATCCTTCGTCCACGAAATGCTGCGAACCATATGTGTTTCAGGATCACCTGTAAAATAAACCTCACTAGAATCACCTGATTTAGACCATTCAATATCGCCGTACTCAGATGGAACATATGGTATATCTCTTTACGGTATCTAAGGAATCTCCCATTCTATAGCCATAATACTATCTATATATTTTTTTCCCATCCCGATAGATAGTCACACCTTTTTGTAATATACAACTCTAATACATCATTTTGATCTTTGACGCTGTATAAAGCTGATAACCATAAGGGTATAACTAGGCGCCCTTGACCTCATACGGCAGTTGCTGTGCAGCTTCTACTATTCCTTTTTCCAATTACTGCTCTTCTTGAGTTTTCTATAGGCCACTCTAATAAAGACTTTCTTGGTAATGCTTTGATTGCTGAATCAGGATGAACTCAGGCATATCATTTGTAACAGTAGCGGAAACACCAACATTATCGGTAGATATTGAATCATTAACAACATCAGCTGAAACATATCCTGCAGACAATAAACCCTACAGCCATAGCAGATAAAACGGACTTAAATAGAAGCTTCTTCATGATCTCTCCTTTTTATAAAAAACTTGATATATACTTTACACATATAATGATATATTTTCTTATTTATATCAAAAACATGCCACCTATTCTGTTGCCCTAGCTACTTCATAAAACTTTTATCTTTCCTATTGTGAAAGTATAGTTATGAGCCATTAGCTGCTTTAATCTAACTAGTTATACGATAATAAAACATCCTACTAAACGCTATATTACAATAGAGTTCAATAGGATGTTTTATCATATTTAGTTAATGGAGCATAATAATATCTTGTTCAAAGCTGTCTTCGTCTCTTTGCAGTATAGTCTGACAACTTTAATTTGAACTACGCCCACAGAGTTTACCATGGCATCGGTAAAGGGTAATTCTCGACCAGTCTGATGCTTCATCAATACTTGTAAACCATGAACTTTTTCATCAACACGCTCTAAGTAGGTAGCCTCTCTCGGCCCATCACACTAGAATAAACCGAGCTATATTTACAAGGAATATCTCCACCTGATACGAGGAGCTCATCATTACCGTCAATTTCGATAAATACATGGGGATTCACTTTAATCAAATTAAACTTCTTCCCCTCATGATAGCCATGTACATAGATGTAGAGTATATCATCTACAATTTCATAACCGAAATGTAAAGGTACCACGTAAGGATAATCACCATCCATCATACCTAAGTGAATGATGCGAGTGCTATTTAAAATGCCTCAATTTCATCTATATTTGTAACTCATACGATCTTGACGTCTCACAATAGCCTCCACAAGAATCAGAAAAGATTAATACACCTTACTCTTTCATGTAATCTGCCAAGAAGATGTTTAAATTGAGCTTCATCACTCTTAGCTTTCGGAAAAAGACTTTCACCAATTTCTTCAACTAATGGAACTGCTGTAATATTGCACTGCCCTCTTCATTTAAAAGAACCGCTTTCGCACGTGTATCTCTAGAATGTTCTTTTTCGCTCTACAAAAACCACGTTTTTCCAATAAGCTCAATATTTGAGATACCGTCATAACATCTATCCCTGAAAGTTTTGAAATCATAACTTGTGTAACTTCGTTATCATGTTGTGATAGATAAGCAAGAGACGCTAAAAACAACAAATTGAGGATGTGTAAGTTCCAACTCTCTTTAACGCTTGTTTTATAGTAAAATGCCATTTATTGTACACCCTCATGAACAATAATCCCATGTTGATTTTTCTGAATTGTCTTTATATTTTGATGTAAACAAACAGCAATCACCTTTATCTTTCTAAACAATTTTTAGAATAAATATAGATTGAGGAACATCCGAAAAAACTTGACTTTAAAAATTCCAAAATAGTTGCTTTATCTTCACTTTCTAAACTTACATGTTTTACATTTACACTTCCGTCATGATTATCAATTATTTGATGTCCGAAAAGAATAGCACTCAAATGGAGTTTCAGTCTTATCCCAAAAACTCTTCAAAAGGTTTTTACAAGTAAGTTGATATTCCATAGGTGGTATACCTTCAAGCTCCATTGTACCACATGAACCGGTCTCAAACTCTACCGTTTAATGTAATATTTTTAGATCCTCTTCAGTCATACCATTTTTTTCGATATTCGCACAGTACGTCCACACAGCTTCTTTTTGCCGCTTTTATTTTCAAACTCAAAACTAAATTCCATTTTATATCCTCCTTTATTATAAGTGTACTTATTATAAATTATTTTATATTATCGTCAACTAAACTTCATAGAATATTCTTTGCTTTTATCAATATAGATATACTCTATCAGAAAAATCATATCATCTTTTGTCTACTGTAAAAATACATTTGACTTTTTAGAATAGATACTGTATTATAAAAATAGTTTATAGATTCTATAGATTGTGTAAAGCTGTGGTAATCCATGGCTTTTATGTTTTATAGATAGTTTGTAGAAAAGAGGTCTTTATTATGTCTGATACTCATCAGTTAAAACGGGGTCTTAAGAACAGGCAGTGTACAGTTGTTTCGCCATCGGCTGGTGCTATTGGTACAGGTTTATTCTGAGGCTCCGGCCGCGCCATTCACTTGGCTGGTCCATCCATTATATTCGCCTACCTAATAACAGGTAAAAGTTTGCTTGCTTTATTATGAGAGCACTAGGGCGAATTACCGTTATCTAACCCAAAACCACCACTCTTTTATCGACTTTGTGAAGATTACTTAGGGATCGAGCAGCATTTATCACGGGATGGACATACTGGTTTTGCTGGCTTCACTCAGTCATGGCAGACTTAACGGCCGTAGGCCTCACATGCAGTACTGGATACCGTGGCTACCCCAATGGATACCCGCCTTACTCGTTTTAATCGTCTTGTTGTTAATGAACTTGATAGTTGCAAAACATTTTCGGCGAAATGGAATTCTGGTTTGCTCTTGATTAAGGCAATCGCTATCATCTCTTATCATCATCGGTATCATCATGATTGTTAGCAGGTTTTACTACAGATGCTGGCGTCGCTGCTTTAGTAATATGTGGAATTACGGAGATGGTTTCCGAATGGAACGATGGGACTTTATCCTATCATTCCAAATGGTTGTATTTGCTTTACAGTGCATAGAACCTCGTAGGTTTAACGGCTGGCGAAACAGAAGATCCTGAAAAGGTTATTCCAATGGCTACAAACAATATTCCATTGCGTATTATTTTATTCTATGTAGGCTCTTTAGCCATCATCATAGTATTTACCCTTGGACTGCCGTTAACCCTGCTGCAAGTCCATTTGTGGCTGTATTTACCGCCGTTGGTATTACAGCCGCTGCAGGTATCGTAAACTTCGTTGTTCTTACCTCTGCAGCATCTGCTACAAACTCCGGTATCTTCAGTACTGGTCGTATGATTTACGCCTTGGCAAAACGCGGTCACGCCCCGAGTTCGATGCGCCGCTTGACTCACAGCAGTGTGCCATACCAAGCAACGATTTTTCTCGGCAGCCGTATTATTGATTACGGTTGTACTCAACTACGTAATGCCTGAAGCGGTATTCGTTATGATTACATCAATCTCTACGTTCTGCTTTATCTTTATTTGGGCCATGATGGTTATTTGCCATCTCAAATATCGCAAGAAAAATCCTGATGTAGTGGCACAGTCTAAATTTAAAATGCCTCTATACCCAGTAATGAATTACGTTATCCTCGCGTTCTTCGTTTTTCGTTTTAGCCATCCTAGCCTTAAACGAAGATACGCTGAATTGCCCTCTTGTTCACACTCAATTTGGTTTATTATTCTTTGGGCCTTCTACTCCATGCTTAACACGGACGATGAAGATGCCCTTGGGAAGAACTCTATCGAAATGGCAGGCGTAAAAGAAATTTACAAAAACCTAAAAAGACGATTCCGATGATTACGTAATCTCATCAAAAGTTCGTGCTATGCATTTGAGCTTTTCTTTTTACTCACTGACGGAAAAGTTTTGCTGTTCATATTGTTGTAGATACGCTGGTGAGTTACTTGTATCTTCATTGTAATTAAAGATAGTCTTAATGCGATAGCCTTCTTGAGTGATTATGATATCAATAGAGGATGGTACTTCTTTGACCATTCTGTTGCAAATGGTAACTAATCTTGCAATGCCTCTATTTGACGTAAAGAACCCGGCTATATTTACCCTTGGATAGGCCTGTATTTCTAATGACTTGACCATTATATACTTGACCTCTATTATCTTTGTAATAGAAGCGCACAGCATCCCTTATCCTCCCGTAAGGAACTGCTTTTAATATAAATATCTTCCATTCTTCTTAATCATCACTTTTGTAGCTTCTAGCTAAATTATTAGACAAACGTCGTGTTTCTTGATTAGTAGATTTAGATACACCATTAACCTGTTGAATTTCATCATTCATAGGCATTTCAATAGGTGTCATTACTGGATCTTGTTCTACCTTTTTGCATCTACAGGCTGAATCGCAAACACGCCAACAACCGCCATTACAGCTAATGAGGTAAGAGCAATTTTTTCATTCCATCTCTCCTTAGTTAGAATTTATCAAACACAAATTATATTTTTATACAACACATTATATTATATTCATTTAAACTATATAATATCAAGTTAATTTCATTTTTAGTATTTACCTCTTAATTATTTGATTCATTGTTCGAAAAACGTTTCAGTATTGTAATTCATATCCATATATTTTTATATTGAAAAGAAGTATAGATTTTAGATTATCATAACTTTCCATCTCTATTAGTCTTAACATTCCAAAACAACATCATATTTTCATATATAGGAATACTATAATACTGTTCAGCTTTTAAAAAATCAAAAGGTAAAATTCATATTTGGTTTCTGCATATAAGAGGAGTAAATCGTGAGCAAAATAAGTATCTCCTACCTTACCATTTATATATAATTCTCTAGGAATAAGAGAATCTAATATTACTTTATCATTTTTAATACCATGTTTACTTTCTTTCTTTTTGTTGAACCAAACGTGGATCTGTATCAACTATTTTAGTAGCAGATAAAGTAGCATCTAAAATATATTCTCCCATCCTATTAGAGGCTATAATATTACCATTGATATAGTCTAATGAAGCAGAAAAATTTATCTAGTCATATCCAATAACATTAGCAGTCAAAGATGTATCAGTGACCCTTCAAAATCAAAAGCGGATATAAATTCATATCAGGAATAGTATCATTAGAGCATCCGAGCAGATATAGTTCATCATTAACGATAAGATAATCAAAAATATAACAGTTATATTTTTTTCATAATAGGTAATACATCAATGGCATAAGATTCAGAATAATTACTTGCATTTATAACTGTTTAAGATTGCATTAGGATTACGATTAATATCAACTGTAATATCCTTTTCTAAAATTATCCCTTGTTTTGGTAAAATACATTTCTCATTTCTCGTACCACTGAGGTGTAAGGCACACAAAATAAGAATAAGGATAATTAAAAGACTTACAATATAATGTTTCTTTATCCATTGCAACATAGGGACCACCTCTTTACCTATAGTATAACTCAAATCTGTCGACTAATAAAGAAAAAGCTTTACTGCAATTCTTGACCGATTATATTCTGTCAATTACTGGTAAAAGCTTTTAATTTTTATAATATTAGTTATGAAATTATCCTATATAGTAAAGAGATATACTTAGATGTTTCTATTTCGCATAGATATCTAAAATCAATATTACTAAACTAGTTACTAAAATCCGTATCCACATAGCTGAATTGTGTATAGTCAGGGTAACGTTTTTGCATTTCTGCCTTGATTTTTCCAATGTACTATGTGGATCTTCTTCGTCAAAGTCAAAGATAATATCGTAGTAGATAACCTTCTTTTCTTCTTGTACGTAGAAGGCATGTACTTGTACTACATGTGTATATAAACTAATAACTTGATCAAGAGCTTTTCTAATTTCAAGTACTTCTACACTTGGTTTGTTTTCAGCATATACACCAACAGTCATATTGATGCCAAACTTTTTATAAAGATGAACCGCAATGCCCTTTGTTAGTGGATGAACTTCTGCCATTGTCATAGAATCTGGTACAGAAATATGAACGGAACCAATTGTTTCTCCTGACCATACTATTTAATACCAAAGTCATATACACCACCCACATTTGGATGCTGTGCAATAGTTTCTTTAATATTACGGATTAAATTATCATCTGCTCGAATACCAAGCAAATGGTTGTACATTTCACGTAAAATATCATACGCTGCTTTTAAAATCAAAACAGAAATAACAGCGCCCACATAACCTTGAATATCAAAGTTAAAGAAAAATACTAAGCCTGCAGATACCAATGTAGCAAAGGTAATCACTGCATCAAAAAGGGCATCTATACCAGATGCTACGAGCGCATCGGATTTATATTTTCTCACCTTGTGCCTTGATATAACGACCCATCACTACTTTCACAACGATGGCAACAGCGATGATAACAAGACCTGGAATATCAAATGTAGATACCTCAGGATGGATAATTTTTTCCACAGATTCCTTAAGGGATCCAATACCTAGCACCGAGAATGATGAAAGCTATAGCCATGGTAGTCATATATTCTATACGACCGTGGCCAAATGGATGCTCATTTATCAGCCCCTTTGGCGGCTAATTTTCGTACCCACAATAGTTAATACAGAGGACAATACGTCTGTTAAGTTATTTACCGCATCAAGGATAATGGCGATGGAATTAGACGCAAGGCCCACAATCATTTTAAAAATAACGAGAACGACATTACCTATAATGCCTTTTATACTGGCAGCGTAATCCCCCGATTACGTGCTGCACTATTATCTTAGAAAATCATACTACACCTCTTACATTCTGATTTATAGTTTTTAAATTGAACTATATCGATTTACTTATATCCTATTATAGCTTATCGATTATCATTTTGTCATTATTATTCTTGAAAAATATTTTTAAAACTTATTGATTTTACTGAGTTATCAACAATTCTCATTTCTCAATTAAGATATTTGATGTATTGTGACTTCACAATATATAGTACAAACCTATTATCAAACCAGTACTTTAGGCTCGCGTAATGATTTAAGGAAATCAGATTATGCCGTAACCGTAATACCTCGCTCTGTGCGCATATGTGTAAATACTACCTTTTGAGCCCGCAATTGGAATGGCTGTCCCGTAGGTTGTGCACCGTATAGATATCTCCTACAAGAGGGTGCCCTATATGGCTGAAAGCTACTCGAATTTGATGTGTTTTCCTGTGTACAAAACGAACTAAAAACCTCTAGTATATCCACATTTATTGGACTTATACACAGTTTTTGTCCACATTTTGACTACTTTTTATCAACATCTCCTAAGTCTATATCCACATTTTTGGTGCTATATCCACAGAATTTTTAGACTTATTCACAGAGTTATCCACAGGCTGCGAAGAATGTCTACATAGGACGGAAAAATCTGTACGAGTCTCTTTTCCTTTAGCATTTTACTTCGTAATGAGATCCCATCAGCACTGCGTTCCATAGGGAATACTAAAGAATCCTCATCAGCTTCTACAATGCCTTCACAGTCGCCATATACCACTTTTCAAAGGTATTATCATCCATTTGCTGTTGATAAAGACTTTTGAGCTAAACCACTTTTTACAATGACAATGCAGCCCGTCGTATCTCTATCGAGGACGGTTCAAGAAACGTACCTTTCGCTTGATACCATGTTCTTTAAAAATAATGCGCACACCATTGGCAAGAGATAGTTGATCTTAGGTTTACCGTCACACCGCACTGGCTTATCCACAATAAGAGATCCTCGTATCTTCATACAGAATACGATAAGTCCATTTCGATAGGGTCATGATCTGTCTTTTTCCTTCGTCACAGCAATCCAGATCTCATCGTCTTCGGAGATTGCATCCTTTTAGTGTAGCCTATGCCCATTAATGTGGATTAATTTCTCTTCAAAGAGTTTAACTAAGGACTTTCGAGGATATCTAGTATCTAACACTTCACCAGTGAAATATCACATACTTTCTCCAATATGCTCTAGAATCACGACTTGATATGTCTTGATTGCTACTCGATATATCTCGACTGCTACTCGATATGATCTTGACCGTTACCTAGTAGCTTTTGTCTTTGCATTTTTCTTGACTAAAGTACAGCTTCTATATCTACAGCTGTCACGGTCCACAGAATATCATCGGGGCGATGTGTTTTTCGCGCCATTAGTATCTCCTTTCTACGAGTTCAGGATCTCGTGGCATATAGTTGAGTAGCTGAACTTGGTTGAACCGCTCTACCTCGTATATTCGTCTGTTCAAAGGTAATGGTCAATTCTTGTTTTTAGGTCGAGTGATGGCCACATAGAATAAACGCTTTTCCTCGTCTTCACGACCTTCTGCAATGGCAAGGGACTCGGAAAGTTCCTTCAGTTAGCCCTAGCCAAGAATACATGGTCAAACTCACTGCCCTTCGCTTGGTGAATGGTAATGATAGGATACGATCTTCGTTTCGTACTTGCTGTGCAGGTTCAGCCCGCCGTAGAGTGCCATCTGTAAGATTTGATTTAATCGCGCCAAAGTCCTGCAGGTCCTTCATAAGCCGCATCTAGTTTTTCCATGATGCGATATAAATCGCGTATATGCTCTACCTTTACGCTTCTCCATGAAAGTTTATAGTATTCTAGAACCCCCATTTGGTTCATGATATACACCAATAATTTCGTTGGCATCTCCGTATAGGCTTTTTCTACGCAAGGTCGCCATTTGAGATGCGATATCCGTGAAAAGCTGCCTTTATATTTGTTAATAGCTACCATGCGATCCCGTTGTAGTCGGTACGATATTTTTCTTTCACCGCATAGATTAAAAGCTGTGCAGTGGCTAAAGATATCATCCATTGCATTATGTGTTGGCTCATGATGTATAGGAAACTTAGATGCTAGGAAGCCCAATTTATGATTTGGCAAATTAGGATAGAAACGACGGTAGATATCGAGGGTATCAGTAAATAGCCTTGAACTCAGGATTGCCTAAGTTATGACGCGCCAATTCATTCGTAAAGATGGTTACATCATAGTTTACATTGTGACCTACAATAATAGCATTCTTAGAGAATTCCTTAAAGGCTTGTAACACTATAGCTGGCTCTTCGCCGTGCTCTTGTAAATACGCATCGAGAAGCCGTGTACCTCTTCGGATTGACCAACAGGTACACCAGGATTGATAAAAGCGTTCAAAAGGCCTCTAAGACCTGTCCATTTTCATCGATGCGAATAGCTGCAATTTGAATGATGCGGTCTTGAGACGTATCTGTGCCGGTGCTCTCCACGTCATAAACAACTACTTCATGCTGCTCTCATCCACTGACAAGCTTTTGCATAAGGCTCCGCCTCAAAAGATAGGCATATCCATGAAGTCCGTCAATTTTAAACCTACTTGGCGCGTCTCAGGGCTTTCAATCGCAGCGATACTGAGCGTCACCAATACCAGCAACATAGCGCTTGATAATGCGCTTCGCACTGACAGAATCATTAGGATTCATCAGCAACTTTGAAGTAGCCATAACGTCCTTTATTTCTTGACGTCTAAAAGAATTTAAACTCGTCGATAATCATGAGTGACGGCGTTCCTCTTCAGGTCGTTCGCCGTTAAGACGTTCAAAAGAATCACTTAACTGCTGTGCCTTTTTATTATCCCTCACGAGAACGCCGATATTAGCATCCTTCGGTAATGCGCAGATAGCTTCGTAGATATAGCGGCCCTCAAGGTAGCTATTTTTACAACCTTTAATGAGGAACAGGCACCCTTGCTTTCACTATTGGCACGAGGCAATTCAGTATAGATAGACCCAACCAGGTCAGGGAACATATTTTGCAAGGTTTTGAAAGCCATCGTAAAGAGCGTCCAATTAGAACGATAGTTTTTCGTAGAAGATGATTTTTCAAGGCTTGAAATCCGCATCAAATTGCTTGAGCAAGCGGAACGGATCGGAGCCACGCCATTCGTATATGGTTTTGGAAATAGTCACCACATAATAGTACGTGATTACCTTCCCACAGCATTTCTAGAACCTTGTACTCTAGTACGCCTGTATCTTGCATTTCATCTACAGAGATATAGCTGTAACGACTGCGCCAGCGTTCACGAACTACAGGGGTCTTGAAATAGGCGATGAACACCGCAGATGAGATCTGTAAAATCTAGGCCGTGCACGGAAGCTAAGCTTTCATCATACGCAGCAATCCATTCGTGACCATGGTTCAAAGAAATCATGGAGTTCACTGTAGAGGACATTGCCAAAGCTAGAGAAGAGCTGCTCAATGGCTTCACGCTGTTCCTTCTGTAAGCGTTCGATTGTCCGCTTGTAATCACCTACGAGATCATCAGAATAAAAGCCATATAGAACGATATTCTTTCACCATGGAGATAACATTAGCAAAGGACATTTCTCGCAATTTACCAGGACGGTACGGTTCAGAGAGTTCCTTGCAGTCTTCTTCGTCAAAGATGGTCACATCCGTGTACAAGGTTTCGTTGCGCTTTCCCTCTTGTTGGAGAATGAAAAAGCAAAAGCTGTGGAATGTACTAACCTCCACAGCCTTTGCAGGACTGCCCACGAGCGATTGAATGCGGCCTTTCATCTCGTTTGCGGCCTTGTTCGTAAAGGTCATGCACAAGATATTCTCCGCCTTCGCATAGCCACCCTCGATGAGATGAGCCACCCGATAAGCAAGTGTATTCGTTTTTCCCGTCCCAGCGGACGCTAACAAGAGGATATTCTGTTCCACTTCATCAATAACGCGTTGTTGTTCACGATTGATAAGCATAAAAACCTCCTGTTATTTAATGCCGTAATATATAGCAGCTAAGACCATAGGAATAGGACCTAAAATTGCTGTTAATGCCCAAATACCAACTCCAATATCCATTGGAATATCAAGTATATGAACGCATACCCAGTAGGTTAACCCACCAATCACAACATTCATAGCCACCGTTTAATGGTGAAAAATGCTACCTTTGAAAGCAATGTAGGCTACAGCAATGGAAATAACCGCCGATATAATCGGTGATGCTAATAAAAGCTCCCATACTATTATCCTTTCATTTCTTGACGGTTCACTACGGCACCGCCTGGCGTTAATTCATCAGCATATTCGATATCGCTGCCCACAGGAACACCGCGGGCAATGCGCGTTACCTTGATGCCACTTGGACTAATAAGCGCCGCCAAATACAGAGCTGTTGCTTCCCTTCGACATCTGGGTCTGTCGCGAGGATAACCTCTTAGTACAACACCATCACGAAGGCGTGCAATCAACTCTTTTACGCGAATATCGTCAGCACCAATGCCCTCCGCTAGGGGACAAGGCGCCTTCAATACATGATACAAGCCCTTATAATCACCACTGCGCTCGATAGCAATCACATCGCGAGATGTTTCAACAACCATAATCGTCGTTTGAGTCGCGATTTGGATTGCTACAGAATTCGCAAGGATCTTGAGCTGATAAGTTAAAGCAAATAGAACAGTGACGCGTAGCCCCCTTCGCTTCTACGATAGTTTCCACAAGGCGGTCTACCTCTTCCTTCGGCATTTCTACCAAATGATAAGCCAAGCGTCTAGCCGACTTGGAGCCGATGCCAGGCAAGCGGCGCAGCTGTTCTACGAGCCGTTCTAAAGCGTTTGTCATTTAGAATAAACCTGTTGGCAAGTTTAGACCACCAGTCACTTTGCCCATTTCTTGAGCCAAGAGGTCGTCTACTTTTTTGCTAGCTTCGTTTACCGCAGCCATTACTAGATCCTCTAACATTTCTACATCTTCAGGATCAACAGCTGTAGGGTTCAATTTTCAAAGATTCGATGATTTTTCAGCCGTTCATCACAACGGTTACTGCACCGCCACCTACGGAAGCTTCTACAGTACGAGTTTTTAACTCTTCTTGCATTTTCTTCATGTCTTCTTGCATCTTTTGAACTTTTTTCATCATGCCAGCCATGTTGCCCATACCTTTACCAAACATTGTATTTCCTCCTTTTAAGACATCGTCCTATACTAACATTCTAAGTCCACATCATTAACAATATATGACATAGATTTATAACATATGTGTCACCTAATAGCCCTAAAGGCCAAGGTTATTATATAACAATTACTTTTTATCTATTCTTCGATAACCTCGACTATGATGTCATAGTCTTCAGATAATTTTTCTAATGTTTCCGCCAAGAGAGGATTGTTTCGTTCCTCTTCTGTCATATGCTCTGGATCCCAGGCGTATTCTCGAGCCACCGTAACACTATCGATAGCTCTCTACTTCAATAGGTTCTGATGAAAGCATACCTTTTCCATCACTTTTGATGCGGGGTTTCTCATCGAGGTTCACCCCATCAGACTTTGGGACAGCTTCACCCTCGATATGTGCACCGCTATCCATAGGGCGCTCTAACACTTCGCCATCCTCGCTGATAACAGTCACACTATCTAATGGATGTGGCGGCATATCATCTAGGATGATACATAAGAACCCTCCATATCATCTACAGGCACATCATCAAAGGAATGAACTGGAATATCATCCTTCAATAGAACCTGCTAGAGACTCAATAGGAATTTCACCATCAGGGACCTGATTAGATGGACTGCCATCAAAAGGATGTAATCGCACATCATCCACCGGATGCTGGCTCTGTTTCTATCCAGCTCCTAATGCAGTTTCTGATGCAGCTATTGTAGCTGTATTCGCACTATCACTAACTACTGTATTTTGCAACTGCACTGCCGGTTTTCTTAGCTAAGAATGCCATCGTCGCAGCCTTAGCCGCGTCCACGGCTGCAGAATCAGGCTTACTCTCTTGAGGATCATTGGTTAAAATCCATTTGTGTCGGTTTGCCACCAGAGGTCGTCTTTACGTCAACCATCAGTTCTTGTGGTCGTTGGGGTGCTCTTTACTTGGCGTTGTGTGGTGCTACCAGCAGCCTTTTTTATAGTCTTTATAAACTTGCGTGAGGGCATCCACGATTTCTACGTGTACTGCATAGCCCAGTGTATAGGTGAAAGCATCAACCGCTTCCGCCAAATTCACTTCATTGGTCATTACATTGAGATGTAATGTATTTTTAAAGGCCATGACCGCCTTGCTTTGGTCTACATACACTAGCTGACCTTGACCGATAACGGTAGAGTCATATTGCGATTGCTATCCTTCAAGTATTTAATCACATTGGATTGTACATTGCGATACTCTTGAGCAGACAAGATTTGGTCACTAATGATGGCCTGTGTACTAATGCCTTTTTAGCAGCGACCTTTAGCTTGGTTTCTTGTGGTTTTTCGGGAAACTGGTCTCCATTATTCGGTGGTGGCAGCCAACTGCCCATGGTGGCGGAGCCATGCCCACTCCATTCATCGGAGGAGGTGTACTACCTGGTGCTCCCATCGGTGGTGGAGTCATCCCCACATTCGCAGGCGGTGGTGTCATGCCTACGCTGCTTGGAGGTGGCACAGTGCCAACAGTAGTATTTTGATACTACTCATTGGAGCATTCTGTACAGCAGCAGTATTATCTACAGATACAAAAGCTGTTCTGCATAGCTAGCTAGGTGGACCAAATGCATTAGCACCATAAGCTGGTGTGGAGCAGCTGGACCTCGTTGTTCCAATTGAGCCATGCGGTTCAATCAAAATCATTTCGTTCAGATCGCTCAGCACTTTCTAGAGCATATACACGGTCTTCTAAGCTTTTCATCAACAGAGCCTAATTTAGCACAAAGCACGAGTAGACCCATTTCGATGATGGTTCGTGGATTGTCCACTTGTTTCGCATCATTCATGATGGATTGAGCACTGCGTACATATTGGTTAAGTTCATTGAAATCAACACTATTGGCCTGAGCTAGGAACTCATCCTTAAAGGCATCGTATACCTTGAGCTCATCCGCATCAGGGAGCCACCTTACCAACGAGCAAAAGGCACGCACATGTTGAATAAGGGCTTCCATAATCTGCGTCGCATCGCGACCTTCCGCCAATGCATCGTGAACGTGGGATAATACTTTGGGGCCATCGCCGTTGCGCAAAGCATCTAGGAAGTGAATAATCCATTCCTTACTTACGAGACCGATTAATTCTTCCACCACTTGCGGTGTAATAGAGGCCGTTGCCATACCTGCACATTGGTCTAGAATACTCAGGCATCACGCAAACCACCGTCTGCATGAACAGCAATGAGCTGCGCCGCAGAATCAAGGCCAAAAGCCTTCTTTTTCTGCTACGTAAGATAAACGTTGGGCTGTATCATCAGAGGTAATGCGTCTAAAGGTATAGCGCTGACAACGAGACACGATAGTAACAGGTAATTTTTCAATTTCTGTAGTAGCAAAGATAAACATCACGTGAGCCGGTGGCTCTTCGATTGTTTTTAAAAGCGCATTCCATGCCTCTGTAGTGAGCATGTGGGCTTCGTCGATGATGAAACACCTTTTTACGCCCCTCAACAGGCATAAATTTGACGCTTTCACGGAGAGCACGTACCTCATCGATACCGCGATTGGATGCGGCGTCGATTTCAAGAACATCCATGGACTGTCCACTCAAAAATCGATTTACAGCACTACACTCGTTTACAAGGGGTGATCCGTTGGACCATGCTCGCAGTTGATAGCGCGCGCAAAAAATCTTCGCCATACTCGTCTTTCACCAGTCCCCCGCGGACCGGCAAATAAATAGGCATGAGCTACCTTATCCTCACGGATAGCGCGCATCAATGTATCAGACACCTGATGCTGACCGACTACATCGGTAAATGTCTGCGGACGATACTTACGATATAGCGCAATATATGCCATAGAACCTCGATACAATGCTATTATACCATATTCAAGAAAATCTGCTGCTTTAATGTTCTCCACATTCCCAAAGTAATATATTTATTTTATAACTTTGTGAATTTACTAGTCAAATTCCATATATGGTTTACGATAAAACATCGTATAGTCCGAGTATCATTCAATTAGACACGGCATTTAGCACATATTCGATCACGACAGCCCCGGGTTCCCGTGGCACATGAAGAGTTACCGCAGATGCTGCTACCTCTCGGTCCTGACACGATTCACAGGGCCCCATTGCACGGGCCGAGAACTGCCATGATCCAGTCAGCGCAGCACAGATATTATACTGAAAAAGCCTCTATAGTCAAAGCTATGAGGGCTGCTCATATATCTATCAAACGATATTCAACTAAGGAGAAATATATTATGCATATTTTCTCTTCGTCACCAGTTGTGCTTCTTCTAAGGATAAGCCTTGTTCTTTGAAGCGTTCAATAGCGACTTGCATCCTCATAAACTACAGTACAACTCTTTTGTAAAATCTGTTTTACAAAGTTATTCAGTTTTCTAAGATGTGACGGCCTTTAGCGAGTTGGTATGCAGCACATGTTGTTCTGCAGTTCTTTAATGCGTTTAGGTCATCAGTATTGCAGTGACGTAGTTCTACGAGACCTGTGTTGACATAGCGTTCATCGCCAATCAGGATGTATGCACGTACCACGGACATACCTGCTCCGAAAGTTACGGCCGATTTTACCGAGTACGAGCACGCCACACCGGTCATGTATTCACAGCCATGGTCGCCGACGCCTTCCACAACGGCAGTGATACCACTGTTACGTACGGCGAAAACGTTCACCAGCTACACGTTGATGTAGGATGTGCCAGAGGTTGCACCACAGAGGCAGCACGTTACCGATAAGGATATGTTTCATCAGCCTCAAAGATGGATGCTCTTAGCGGATATACGGTGATGGTGCCACCGGACAAGCCTTTGCACCGAGGTAATCATTCGCATCACCTTCAGGGTTCTAGTGTCATGCCTTTGGGAATGAAAGCACCGAAGATTGACCCGCAGAGCCTTGAAAATTCAACAGTGATTGTGTTGTCTGGCAGTGCTTTCACCGCAACGGCGTGTCACCTCAGAACCAACCAAGGTACTGCTACAGCGCGGTTGATGTTAGTATAGTAATGGCGCGAGATCGGTTTTGGTCCTCAATACGGCGACCTGCATACGCAGCTTGGACATATCCAGGTGCGTTCCAACTCATTGATCTTGGTCAACCATGTACATATGTCCCACAGAGGAATCAATGTATGGACGGAACAATATGCGTTTAAGATCGCGCGAGACAATTTGAAGTTATCGTCTTGACGATTTTTGTGCACAAAGATCGATACGACCAACGAGTTCTACTGGGCAGAATACCTAAACGACGCCAGTTTCACGCAATTCAGTGCGATGAGCATCAAGTTTTCTGCATATTCAGGCTTACCTGCAATGAACGAGCACGCAATTTTTCATCTTGTGTGGCTACACCGTAAGGACATGTGTATTACATTACACGAGCCATTTTACAGCCCACCGCAACGAGTGGCAATGTGCAAAGCCGAATAACTCAGCACCGAGCATAGTGCTACAGCCATCAATCAGTCATCAACTTGGAGTCTACTTCTAATGGTGACACGGTCACGCAGTCTGACTGAGCATCAAGGTTTTGATGGGTTTCAGAGACACAAGTTCCCAAGTACACCTGCATGTTTTACAGACGTACGACCTCTTGCACCTGTACCACCATCGTCTCAAAATCAAGATGTTATCTGCTTTTTGCTTTCGCAGCACCAGCTAGTTATGTGCCACACCTGCTTCAGATGTCAATTTAGCGGAAATACGCATCTTTGTTGACGCATTTCAAGTCGTAAATCAACTCTGCCAAGTCTTCGATGGAGTAAATATCATGATGCGGTGGTGGAGATACAGGCTCAACGCCTGGGTGGGTGACGAGCCTTTTGGCAATTTCAGGATAACTTTTTGCCTGGTGATTGCGCCTTCACCTGGCTTGGCGCCTTGAGCATTTGATTTGCAGTCTTTTGCATAGATGAGGTGGTTGCGGTTACCCCAAAACGACCAGATGCAATCTGTTTTACTTCGGAGTTCATGCTGTCGCCGTTTTGGCAATGGTTTTGAAACGATCTACATCTTCGCTGCCTTCCACGAGTTAGATGTGGAGCCTATCGATTCATAGCGATAGCAATGCTTCATGCGCTCTCTTTACTGATCGCACCGTAGCTCATAGCACCAGCTTTAAAGCGTTTTACGATAGATTCTTCAGGTTCAACTCTTCGATGGAATACCGCCACCCTAGGGTGGTTCAATTCCATCAGGGAACGCAATGTTAACGTGGTAATCGTTGCGAATCCTTTGGATATTCTTTATATTTTGCGTAGTCACGCGTTGATAAGGAGTTCTTGTAAAAGCTCGATTGTACCAGGATTGAATAGATACTCTTCCCCATCTTTACAGGACCATACCAACCGCACTGGTTCAGTACTGTTTCATCGGATTTGAAAAGCATTCAAAACGCAAATGCTTCATGTGCTATACCCACAGGACCAATACTCTAATACGCATTTGGTGTATTTGACGAAAGAACTTATAGTGAAGTTGGTATTCCAGCTAGCTTCAAAGATTTGTACTCATGGTAGGAACGAACTGTGAAATACCATTTTGGACATGACCTTTCATAATGCACCTACAGCGGCTTGATGTCAGTTACTTTTCTGCCTGTTCTGGTGTAATATCGCTAAGACGTTTTCGAGCTTATATCGTCGCGTACGTTTCAGAGCGCCAAGTATGGGTTTGATGCGTCGTTAGCCGCAATTAATGTACAGAGTGATGTACTTCCGCGGTTCACCAGATTCAGGATGAGACCAGATTTCTGTGCGCAATGCTTTTGTCAATCAAGTGATTGTGAGACAGGCTGCTAGACCAACAACGCTGGAATTGGCGCATGATGTTTCATCGATTTCCACGATCAGATAAAATCAAGTATTTTGATCTGTGCGAGCTGCTTCTTCTGCCTTAGCACATAATTCATCTAATGCATCAGCACGACCTTGGCACCCTATAGTTGGATCAAATAGGATTGGCAAAGGTTACGTTTCATGCGACGAGCAATCAAAGAGCTGATGGATGCCAATTCTTGGTTTGTAAAGTTTAGTTGTCGCATGGACAATACGCATAGGTGCCAGCTTTGTTTAGGTTCTGTTAAATTTGCAGGTTACCAGCATAACGTGTAGATGTAACCATTTTCCTCACGAATAGAATCAATTGGAGGATTCGTTGCTTGCAAAACATTTGCTTGAAAGTAGCTGCTATAAGCAATTGTGGTTTATCTGACAAGATAGCTAAAGGCGCGTCGGCACTCACTGGCATCCAGGATCTTTCCATCTTTCCGCCATAGGCACGATCCTATGCACTAAGGTCTTCTTGGGTATAACCACATGCTGTTCTTTGAATAAATCATCTACTGTTTGGAAGTTATGACTTTCATCGGCCTGGTAATTTCAGACAAATGAATAACGTGTTCCTTTACCCATTCATTGTATGGTAATTCAGTAGCGACGCGATGTTTGATTTCTTCATCAGAGATGATACGTTGTCTCTGTATCAATGGTAGCATGCCTGGTTCCAAACGGCCTTTAGCGCGGATGTTTTTCAGCATTTTTCGTTTACAACGCCAGCCCTCGGAGAGCCATGATAACGCGATCATCCTGTTGTCACATGCCAGTAACGAGCAGGACGCAAACCGTTGCGGTCAAGGACACCGCCGATAACGCTGTACCATCGGTAAAGCCCATACCCATGCAGGACCATCGAGGTTCCATCATAAAAGCTATTGAACTCTAGAAATCATGTTTTTCTTGACTCGCTAGAGTTATTGCGTTCCCAGGCTCAGGAATCATCATCCGCAATCGCATGGAGGCAAGGCGGCCTGTCATAGTACAGAATTCTAATGTGTTATCAAACATGAGTCAGATCCGCTATCATCTACTACAGGAATACCTTTTTGATATCTGGGAACAATGGAGTTTCCGCCTTCACGACGCATTGATCCAGTTTTACATTACGCGAATGGTGTTAATTTCACCATTGTGAACTAAGAAACGGATTAGGATGTGCTCAGGCCCAACGAATGTATTCGTACTGAAGCGGGGTGAACCATTGCCAATGCGGAGGTAAAATCAAGGTCGCTCAAATCAGGTGAAGTCGCGCAAATTGACCAGGTGGTAACGCCTTTATATGCAGATTGTTTTTGAGAGACAAGAGGCAATATAAAAATCGCTAGACAATTTCCTTGCTCAGTGGAATGATGCGTTTTTCCGCCAATTTACGGATGATATAATTTGCGTTCAAATTCCTTATTATTTCGTTACATCTGGGGCCTTGCCGATAAGTTTGAATCATCCGAGACGATCATCGCGATCTCTTTACCAAAGCCTTTGTACCATCTACCGGTACTTCGACCAACCGAGGACAACTTGCCCCTCTTCGCGCACGACCTCTTCGAAATTCGTGCTCGTTACGGAGACTTTCATATTTATGGGCAAAGACCATACCACGCCATATTCGCCAGCTACAGGTGGGTGTACAAGCACTTCGCAGCAGAAGAACTTGCATGATTTGTACATACCGGCACCATCCCAGTATCCTTGTCGGCACCGGCACCGCCACGATGTTCAAGCGCTCTAAAATCGTAAACCATCGTCGATAATATCTGAGATTTTTCCCCTAATATTAACAACGACTTGCCACACGCATCCTTTTCAAATTGGCTGCTGTACATACATTGGCTTCAAGTCTGGCTTGATCTAGACGTTGTGCTCTGTGTGCTGTGCTTCATATCCATAACGTGCCTCCTTCATATCCTTGATCATTTCCAAGACTGCCGGCATCGTTCCGTTCGGTCTTGGTAAAGTATAACTAACAAACTATTTCTCTCTATAAAATTATCAATTTAACATTCTATGAATTTTATGTCTATACAGTATACTCCTGTCCTGTGAATTGAAAATATAAACATAGTCTATGCTTTTCATGCATGAGACTATGAGTTTTATCACTATGTATACAAGGATACAAGGGATAATAAGCTTCTCATCCAATAAATACGATAGTCTTATTATTTAGAGTGGACCAACAGTTATTTATTTCTCGACCAAAATTATCCCCTACATCACAGGTAATCGTAAGTACTTCGTCTTTACCATACGGCACGAAAAGTTAAGCTCTGATGCGTGCAAACATTGGCGTGTATAGGGGCTTATTGCGTACATACATAGCATCTGCAATAATAGGAATTGTGCATATGTTTCCATGTAGACGCAGATTTGATGAGTTCTGCCAGTCGTTTAACTTAAAACGTAACAGGTGTTGTCTCCTCATGACCAGGAACAGTATATTCCGTTTGAGCCGACGACAAACTCATCGATAACGGCGATTATCAAATGCTGGATCTACCCAATAGGCGCATCTACCATGCCATCCACATCAATACGACCTTCTACAAGTCCTGTATAAATGCGGTCGATACGCCCTGCTGTAGCTCATCAGTATAATATTGTTGTGCTTCCTTTGTTTTGCAAATAGAATACACCCCGATATGTCTCGGTCGAGGCGATGCACAGGACGAACCTATGAACTACACCCTCGCATAATAGCCACTATAATTGCTCAGGTGCAAGACTTCTTTGCCCTGCTAGGATGAACAGCGTAAAAGGCCTTATTCACAACTAGGGTATGAGCATCTTCATCAGAGAACTGTAATCGGCCCCTTTTCTACGTCTAGCTCCATAATCCTTATCTTGCTGTCAAGTTCATACATCACTTTCCAGAGTGCTCGCTGCGAATGAGCCACACGGCTATGCTTTACCCGTTTCTTGCGAAAGCATCATTTGGATATCGAGCGGATAGGAAAAATCGTTCCTTTACATATTTGAGACCGTCAACGCTCTCGGTTCTTTCAGTATATGTTTTCCAGCTCGTATCACCACTCGTTAATATCGTTTTTGTTCAGGATAGAGATATATCGAAATAGTCTAACCATTCTTCGCTTACTAAAGTTTTCCCTTCAAACACGAGGTCTCGAGCCGTAAGTGTGCCCGTGTAACTGGCTCAACACCGACCTCAATGGTAATATCTGTTTCATCCTCTATCGTATCAGAAATCTTTTTTAACGGATGGAGTTAATGCACTATATTGTACTTCATAGCGACCTTCGTTCAGCTACAAAAGCCATCTTTTTACGCAAAGATCATTGTATGAGGCATCATCAATGCCTCTTGATTGACGGAATTGCTTCAGCGGCTTTTACATCTAGCTGACTCATCATATATGGCATGGTAGCGTGGCCGGTTCTACCATCAGGATAGAAGCGATGGTATGTATCGTGAGGCCTTCATTCCAACGGATAGACGTACCTTGAACGGTGATTATGAAAATAATTTAATAATGCACGTTGTGCACGGCGTGTCGTGTGTAGACCAGCTCAGTAACAGGAATTTCAGGCTGACCTAAACGATACACTGCGTAGCCTTCAATGACATGGTCTGTCGTTGCACTACGTAGCTTACACCTTCTGCAAAAGGCGCCTAACAAACGTTTCATTCCTTTTCGCGTTCTGCCGTAGCGAGAAAGACAGACCATATATGTTTTATATACTGGATCTAACAAAGTCAGTGATCTACGCTATTTAGTAAGCCAAAAGCTCAACGTTTTATCTGTCATAGGGCGCAAGTCTTCTAGCGACATGGTGTTCACCCATTGATGAGCATAAAGTTCCCAACCATATTGCTGATAGAAGCCGCATTGGATAACATCAAAATCGTCATAAGCTTGACCGCGTTTACGAAGCTCGCCTGGTGCGGCGGTTAACGGTGCCGCCTACACCACCACGGCGAGTGCTGGATGCGTTGCAACGCCTACCATATAGCTCGTGGCAATACGGCACCACGTACATTAGATTGTATTGACGCAAATGAGACGGTACTCAACAATTGGTCCTGTTCTAACCCACGACCATTGTGTTCTCTCGGTTCATAGCAATTTGTGAAAATAATATTGAAAGAATGGATCTTCCTTTGGTTCAAAAGCAGTACGCCCATAGATTTTCTACATGAGGCGTATCTTGAGCCATCGCAATTCTAAATTCCATAATTTTGTCCTCGTTATATCATAAGAGCCGTTATCTATCTATCGCGTCTGGCGTATAATATCTAATCTGATCTAATTTAAGCATCATATCGCCATATCGCCATATCGCCATATCGCCATATCGCCATGATGATACGATAGTTACATTCAAATAGATAGTCTAACAATTCTATTATAACAAAATGAGCTATAGAAGCACATCGACTTCATAGCTCAGATTCTATTACCACCTGTCGCATTATCTGCTTCGTTAGCATATACTGCGTCATATTTTTCAGCAAAAATGATCTGGGTTATAAGATTCTTTTTGCTTGACGAAAGAAACCAGAGCAAGCCCATATCTTCTTCACGGTTGATGAATTCTACTTCGCTAAATTCATGACAGATGAATTCATTATTAATAACTTGATACAAACCACGAATATCTGGATTTTGCTTTTTCAATGTGAATCAAAGCAATTCTGTCATTGAGAAGTTCACCGATACTAAAAGCCTCAACACGGCCGAATAATTTAATGGCACCGCCTTTAAGACCCAACACATCCCAGTTATCAAACAACAAATTGATAGCTACCAATTCATCTTCGATACCTTCTTCATGATGTGTTTCTACCCAAAGATCTGCCGTTTCACGACATAATGGAATAATATCTTCCGTAATTGGTACATATTCATAGTTAGAATATTGCATGCGGAATTGGTTTAAAGTGGTTTTTCTTTGACGGAATTTCTTACCAGACAAGTTGATAAAGATCTTCGGACTTGTAAATGTATTCGTAGTTGCTCGCGGTCGGGTGTAAATGCATAGCGACCAGGACATGGGTCTTCCATGCGTTCTTTTACAGCTTTGCTAACGCCTTTAAAACGGAACGGCAATTTATTTTCTACGAACCATTCTTTAGCACGCAACAAACCATCAAGGAACTTTGCATCTTTACCAGCAAATGGAGCAATAGGAATGGCTCCGCTTGCCACCACCTTGGATATGCAATACGCCATTCTCTTCAGCCCAGCCCTGAATACCGTAGGATCTTGCCACATAAACAATGTGGTAAAGCAATTATCGGATGCTTCACTAATGATGTTGTTCAAAATACTTGTCGATTAATGGTTTTATCTCGCAATTCAAAACGTTTAGAATTCTAAAATAATAATCCCTCCTATCAGATTCCTCTTTTTGGGGTTACTTTCACGATTTGTGAAAGTTTCGATTCTAATATGTTTAAACATAAATTCTAACAATCTAGTATTAAACCCATAGGGTTCGTGATTACAATTTTACAGATTCACCTAACTCAAAGGGTGCCATCGGTTGTGATAACCTTGTCACCTTCGTTGAGTCCGAAATAATAGCTACGTCATCACCTTCAGTAATGCCTACCTCAACAACCTTTTGTACATCAACTGTAGTTATTCTCGGTTAATACATATACATATTTGCCATCTTGATTTTCCCGAACCGCCTTGAGTTGGACGGTCAGCATCTTAGCTTTCATTAGATTCAATAACTAGTGTATAGAATTCACCAGCGTATGAGGCCTTTCTCATTGTTGAAAGTAGCTTTTACGAGGACACTTGGCACATTTTCAGGCTGAGTAATATCTCATAAGTCAATTCCCCCGGTATTTCTTGGTCCCCACCTTGAGAAGTACCTTCATACCATTCTTGAGACTCAGATGTACCTAATTTCATAGTACATCACGAGGAATGCTGAGGGATGCTACCATCGGCGTGGTGCTGAATCATCGCAAATGGACGATCCGTAATCGCCATTTGACGATCTTCGTTATAAATAGATGTCACCGTACCTGCTATAGGGGCCACGATTGTAGAAGGCGCGCCATCTGCGCAGATGCTGAGCAATTTGTGCCTCGATAGCGACCGTATTGACGCTCCCCCACCACCGGTTGTGACTGTTGTGTTTGTGGTTGAAGTCGTTCCAAAATACGATCATATTCTTTTTCGTATGTGATTATCCTGCTTCGCGCATGCGTTGAGCCTGTTCAATTGGTGACTATCTATAGATCTGCGGTCGTAGTCGTCACAGCTGTGGCATATGATTGTGAGTGGGCTTGTCTAGTGTCCTTGCACAGGATGCTAGCTGTTGTTGTAAAGCCACGTGTATCTACAGTTGCCACAGTTTGACCTTGCTGCTTGGTCGCCTGCTTTCACCGCGTACGACCTGCCCGTCAGGTCGGCGTTATCGTCGCCTTATTAAGGGCCGTTACATTGGCATCATTATGAATCTGCAGCAGCATATCCTTGTACGTTACCTCTGAGACGGATACGGTTTTCGTACCACATCCCGCAATAGCAGTGTCATAATCCTGCACCAGGATACTATTACAGAGCAGAAACGGTTTATTTGCATTCTGTCGCTTTCCTATCGCTTGATTTTATCAATACCCTTAGATATCATAAAATCAGTTTGGGTGTATGAGCTAATTCGCTAATTTATGGATATAACGAGGTTCTCATGGAAGAACGGATGGACTTTAGAATTTTAAACAATGGTAGCTTCATTCCTCCATCGGTTATGGTACCTATAAAAGCAGGTACCGAAGGAGACTGAACAAGCCGTTGCCAATGCATGGCGTAGGCTGTCGTTTACTCGATACGGTACGCCTATTATGGCAATGAAGGAAGCCGTGGCAGGGATCAAAGCATCTGGTGGTAAACGAACGAACACAATCATCACTACTAAAATCTGGCACACTGATGCGGGCTACGATAATACGTGCGTGCTGATGAAAGTTCCTTAAAGAGTGAATACCAACTATATTGATATCATGCTGGTACATCAACCACTGGGTGATTACTACGGTTCAACGGCGCGCCATGGAAGAAATTATACGATCAAAATGTTACTCCGTGGGTTAGGTCTGTCTAATTTTGAACGTCTCATTGACTTGCTGTACCACTGCAATGTAAAACCGGTGGTCAGCAAGTCGAATGCCACCCGTTCAACCAACGTCAATCACTCTTACAATTGATGAGCAAGCATCAAAGTTGTGGAAGGCATGTGGTCTCCATTTGCCATGACCGCCAGCGATTTTGACCAATCATCAAAAGCGGCAGAAAAAAATACGGTGTTTCCAAAACATCAATCATCTTGCGTTGGCACATCAGCGAACATCATTCCGTACGTGCCAAGGCCAATAACGTGAGCCATATGGGGAAAACAACTTCGATGTATTCGATTTCAAACTCACCAACATCGACATGGATGTTATGGAACTACTAGACCAACGATCCTTCTTGGAAAATCATCGCTGCGCCTGGTCTTGAAAGGCATGCAACTCAAATGACATAACGCCGCAATTAAATGCTAAAGTAGCATGAATTGTTGATAACAATTACAATAAAATATAACAATCATGCCATCACGATAAGCAAAATATTTGGCAAAATAAAGCCACGTATATCTAACCTTTCATGGGAATGAATATACGTGGTTTAACCTAACTACGTAAATATAGCTTGTGCAAATCATATAAATTACTGTACCAGCGACAATCGATATATAGGCATGTTACGTTTCCATAAATGTAAACCTACCGTAACAACCAAAGGCTACCGACTCCCACGGAATACCCGTACGGATATGCTAACACGACAGTCTCTTTAAAGGTATATACGAGCATGTATAACAGCGGCTGTGTGCCTTACCTAAAATGATACAAATCTGGTGCTTTTCTGGAGGAAATACGAGAGGCTCAAATAATTAGTAATGTACCGGCTACAACAATAGCAACAATGTGACATTTCTGTTACTAGTCAAGATCTACCTCACTTGTACGCTACATAACAGACAACATACATGTCACCAGACAAGCATAAGGATTTGCAACCAATACAAGCATGATTAATGCCATTAGTACCCAACCATAAAGGCTCTAATCTTATTATTCTTCGCATTGGTAGCATTCAAAGAATACCGCAATAAATGGCCCTGGCAATACGAAATCGATGCCCGTAAATCTGGTCAACCAATAAAATCACCAAATAGACCACCTACAAGGTGCTAAATACCCAAAAATATATGGATTAAGCCAAAGACACGTGGGTAAAACCACTTTTCATCACCATCGTCTGAGCTTCGTTCCCATGTTGATGGCAAAACTTTCATCACACATCCAAGCAATAGTGGGGAACCATTTCCACCCCATATGAATATAACGTTGGAGCGCAGACAAACCGTAGAAGAAGTGACGACCATTAACAAACATGGTCAGTACAAACGCATAATAGGATCAAATCCAGCCACCAACATACCGTCATCCCAGCTCCATGGATCCCGCAAAAATAGTAGACGCCCAAAACAGGCGCCGTCCGCAAAAAGCGACCCTTGGCTCGCCAGCATATAAGCAAAAACAAACCAATAACCACGTCGCTTATGCCATAAGACCATAATAGGAAAGCGAAAAAGCACTTTGACGCTTTATCTCATTCAAGGGACTATCTCCTTTCAATATCGTATAATCAGTCGTCAATCATCAATCATCAATCATCAATCATCAATCATCAATCATCAATCATCAATCATCAATCATGTCGATTATAAAGCACGTTAAATTTCTTGAGCCTTCTGGTGTTATATCACCTTTTCGCAATTGTGTCATGCCAGGTCTTTTAATTGCTTCACAACTGTATCCACAGCTTCTACACCAATACCATAGTCTTTCAAATGAGTGGCTACGCCAAGGATTCGAAAAGAAATTCACGAGTTTTGCGATAGCCTTATCCACTTTTATTCTTTTGTACCTTCTGGCGGTATGCCTTCCCCGTGTAGCGTATTGCGAATTTTCAAGCTTTCTCAGCCTTTTTCACTTCCAATAGTAGGCAATACGATAGCTAATGTTATACCGTGGGTAAGATGGTACGACTGATCAATTCATGACCAATAGATGTAACATTTGATCTTGGCAGCACGCCAGCGCCAATCAAACCATTTAAAGCCATGTAGGATGCGCGCCCGTGATTAACACGAATATCATAGTTTTCAGGCTCCTCTACGGTTATGTAGCGTCTCAATCATAGTTTTCAGATGCCGCCACTGGAAGCGATCTTGAATGCGTCTTCTACCGGATATATTAAATATTGCTCACCATGTACAAAATTGTGCTGTTAACCTGTTTTCCGGGCAACGTAAAACGTCAATGTTGGATCTAGCATGGAGAACAGGAATCTAAATTTTCGTACAGGAAATTTACCATTTCCTTACGTAATAACAGCACCATTGTTCATTTCGGAGCCCGTTGCGGGTAATGTCATAGCTGTACCAAACGGTAATGGTTGGCACCATTTCAGCGGGCACCTCTGCTTTCCTTCATAACATCAACCAACAGGTCCATCATAGGTAGCGCCCATAACGATGAGTTTCGTAGCATCACAACGGAACCTACACCACAGCAAACTGAAATCTACACCATGTTCTTTGATAAACTACCACGCGGTTCACAGGTTTCTAAAGATGGATTGATTCAATACCACCGAATTGTTCAGCAACCTGCGGTTTTCAGAGCTTTCACAATACGATCAATAAGACCACTGTACTGCTTGGAGCCACCACCATAAGTAATGAGCACCTTTGTCCTTCCCAGGCACTTGATAATAATAATTCATCTAAACGGTCTTTACCAAATACATTATGTGTGGGTTATAAAAATCAAAATTATACATACATCTATCCATTAATCGACATATAGATATATCCGACATATAGATATGAATCCGCAGGTATACAAAAATATTTAAATATAAATTTACTACCTAGCGATCACACATTCAATATAACACATTAATCAATATATTATATTGAATTGTATTATAAGTAAACTAGAATTTCACCATAGTTTAATCTGCCTTTGATACTAGCTTTTATCATATACAAATCCTTCATCCATGATAGGATATAACCGATATAAGACTTGAAGGGATGATTATATAGGTAAAGCAATGACAGCACCATTACTTATCGGTGCTCTTGCATTTATATCGCTGGTTGTGGTAGTACATCCGATAATCAACAACACAAGAAATCAAATAGGTGCTACATCTGGTCCTCATGCACAAGTAGCTGAAGCTGTGGCAAAGCTAAAACAAGGAATCGATCTTAAAATGATTTGAATTCTCAGACTATGTAACACCTGATAAAGCCCTTGCAGATGGCGATATTCAACTGGAATAGCATCAACATGTACCATTATGGAAACTTTAACAAGCAGGCCTAGTTCCGCTTAGTAGCAATCAAAACAATTTTTGGTGCGTATGGGCTTATGTGTAGTGTACACAGCGTACAGATGTGCCTGAAGGCGCTACTGTTTCTATCCCAAATGACCCTACTAATGGTGGTCGTGCATTAGCATTATTAGCTAAAGCTGGATTAATTACGTTAAAAGATGAATTGTCGGCTTCAAAGCAACGGTTGCAGATATCACATCTAGCCGAAGAATATAAAGATTCAGAACAAAGCACAGCTCAATTACCTCCTTAGTCAGATGATGTAACAGTGCAGTTTATCAGCGAACTATGTGCAAAAGTGCTGGTCTTAGTGTAGAAAAAACAGGTTTCTTCTTCGAATCTGAATGAACACTAACAGTTATCGTACTTGCAGTTCGTGATGGGGAGCAAAAGACGAGCATACAAAAAAATTGCAGATATTTACAATCGATGCTATTAAACAATGCATCGACAGAAACATTCAAAGGCACTATTACAACCGCAATTAGCCGATTTATCGTCACTGTAACACAAAAGAGAATACCCCAATGATTACAATCATTGGGGCATCTCTTTGCTCTTCTATCAAATGTAACATCTAATGGTTGACGCTCACAATATTGCGATATCGTACTAGGATATCGCATAAGAATGCCACCAGCTACAATTTTATCATCAGGTACACTAATTCATCTAATAATGGTAATTCAGCTTCTCAGCATGTTTAAAAAAGCCTGCCAACAAGTACCAAGGCCTAAGTCGGCGCATATGGCTCAGCATAAGACAACAGAGTGACCACTATCATGGGTACGATGAATATCTTTTGAGGCCAATTGCCACGACGAGAGCCGGCGCATCGCGCAGATATACTCCTTGCCTTTATCTGCTAGCGGTAGCACGAGCATAAAGGCGCATAATTGGCGCATTTTAACGCTAAACCGTCACTCTGGGGAACGGATCGGCAGTCGGCGTAACGTTTGTTTGTCTCCGGTTACTATATACGAAATACCTTGTGTGTTGGTTGCTGTTGGCGCCATTCTTGCAACGTTTAGCACTTGCGAATAGGCTTTCTACCGAGGACTGGTTTATTTGATGATTACGAATGAGCGACGACTACGCATAAATAGTTCCAGCTTGCTCAGGCGTTAACCAGGATTTCGCTATGTATCGATTTGCTCTTGCGGTGTCGCGCTATCGCTATCAGAGCAAGCGTTGAACATACGAATACAATGCCCACGGGAATACAACCTCCCCTGCCAGTTACAGGTCCATCGGACATCACCCAGCAATCCGGTCGGACGATCCAACACAGCATAAAGGTACATCGTTAACCTGAACTTCTGTATTGACGGTAAATAACATCTGAATATCCTCCAATACTATATAAGCCTATTATAACATACAAAATCAAGTCATATAGTTTTAAACAATTATTCTTATTGTATTGGGACTCAACGCTAACATTTGTTCATCGCTTTTTAGGATGGAGCCCCATCTCGTTAGTGTGGTAAAAATACGCTTGTTTGCTCCGTTCTTCACGCAAAGTCTCTGCAAGCGTATTCTTACTTTTATCTATATTTATAAAATATCCATCCAAAAAGCGTAATAATCTAGCTAATACTTATGTAGAGTCATTACAATTACCTTGAAATAAATCATAGAAAACCTGTCATTTACATTATAATAAACTGTATATTAGTGGCGCCATACCCGCAATATGGGAAAAGGACTAGCCAGAGGCTAATCTGCTAATGGTCTTGATTATAAGTCGATCAAAACTATGTGTCTCGCCTCTCCGCTCCTCTAATTGTAAAGCATATTGAGTAAATATCGAATGTAGCTTGTCGAAGTAGCTCATGTATTAATGCATTAGTCAGCTGCTGGGACTATTTACATCAGGTGTTATAAAAAATGAAACTAGGTACCTCTGCGGCGACTTTACGAAGGACGGGCAAAAGAAATACCTAGTTTTCTAAAAGCTTCATCATATAAAGCATATTGAGTAAATATCAGATGTAGCTTGTGGTGGGACACAGTTGTATGAACGCTCAAATAATAAAAGGTTCCTCGACGCGACTTTGCGAAGAACGGAGCAAAGAGGGAACTCTTTGTGTTGATAGTGTCACCGTCTAAATGGGCCCCATCACAAAAGCAACTAAACGCCTGTTACGCAAATGCTTTTTACATACTCAAATATGCTTTTATATAGATTCATGTGGTCCTTGTGCGTAGTCTCGGTCCCAAAGTCTGGTTCTGGGGATTCGTTCCAGAATATTTACCAAAGATTCCAAAAGTGCAGGTCTTTGTAGCTACAATATTGCCAGCCATTTTACCGAAGTTTTCCAGAGCCCATGTGTTCCTGAGCCACCGTCTACAGGATAAATGCTACCCATGGGTTTCTTATCTACTTAATTTTACCTTTCATGAAACCAATTTCCTGGTTTGGTGTGTACCACAAGGTGTGGACGACGGATATATGTAAACGAGGTGGTTTCTTGTATATGCCTTTTTCTTCCAAAGGTGTGCGAAGATATCTTTCAAAGACCGTTAGGTCTTGCATTCCAATCTGACATATAGTAGAACCAACACTAGTGCGGAACGGCGGAAATCATTTTCAGCGCTGTCATCAGTTAATTCGCAATTTTGCGATATTCATCAACTGTAAGATTAATGAAGAACAATGCTTGGTCTGGCGCAGCGTGCTTCTACTTGGTCGAAGTGTCACTACATGGTCAGGCGGCCAACAAGTGTGCTACGTTGCATCGCCACCTGCTGGATGGTATTCTACGTAATATAAACCTTCCTGTTTTGACGGTGAGCCACGATGATTTTCACAGAATCATCCCGCAACACCGGTTTTTGTAATTTCATAAGCGCCAATCAGCTGGATTAATAGTTGGGTGTTCTACTTAACTTTACCGCTAGGGTTTTTCTTCATAGATCTTGATGAAAGCTTCCGCCCCACCATTTCAGCGGGCATGTAACGGTGCGAGCCTTACGGTTTTTGAAATTACCATGGTTGGCAAAAACCATAAGCGCAACTTTCTGTGATACAAAACATCCTCAGGTGCTACATCGCGCCGCACCGGAATACCAATGCGAGGATTAGGACCAATACCACCTGGCATACATCAAAAGTATTGTGTTTTGTTGAGATTAAAAACCGGGTCCTTGAACGTAGATGTGGGGTACTATCAAAACCATTATCTATACCCATTTTAAATTTGCGAGGGATCTTGATATAGAACATTTGCTCCATAAAATTCACTAATAGCTGTTGTATATGGCATATGTCAAAGTTTCACGAGGGATCAATGTGCGTAAAATACTAGCCACCACATTGGGATTGTCACCGCCAACACCACGGTTATAGATACCGTGGTCATAACATTCATATAGAGACTCAATATAGTATCACATCAAGGCCATGCATTTGTAAGCATTATTGATGGTAAATGTACATGTTGCAGGTTATATTTACAGGAATGGAGTCCGCTAAAAACTGTATGTGCTCGCTTTGCGTCATGCGACCACCGTTGAAGCGCCAACGGCTCATGCCGATGTTTTTGCGCTCAGCGTAACTATAAACACCGTTGTCCTTTATAGTCTGCAATGGATAATTCTTTCTTATAGAACATATGTGTCATATCCTCCAAAACTTGGATAATCTGCAATTAATCGATCTTTCAATTCTTGTGTAATCATACTATTACCCTCTTGTATATTTATTAAGCATAATTCGCTAACTTTATAACGCTTAGTATACCATATATGCATAAAGTATGTTAGTAGCTAAGCTCACAATTTCAATATCGATTATTAATAATATAGTTTACAATCTGTAATAATTATCACTTTTAAAAGGCAAAAGAAGCTGTAACCAAATGTGGTTTTACCATTCGCTACAACCCTTTTATAATAATTATATGATTAAGTGTTGCTAGTTTTCACGACCTTCGTTAGGATTATTGTGTCGTCTTTATCGATGGTTCCCATAATTTTGTCTACTACCAAAGCATTTGTTAAGGACCCAGATACGTTCAAACATGTACGTCCCATGTCCAATCAATGGATCGATAGCTAAGGTGGACTAATGGAGGTGGAAGTACGCTCCAAGGCCTATGCCACTAAGGGATACAATCTTATACATTGTGGCCATTACCTGGCACATGCGATACCAACAGAACCAGTAACCCAATAACGATAACACTCGCGATATACATAGTCATATCGAATGGAATATTGGCTACGTCAGAGATGTACGCCACAACAGAGTGCACAGAACACTTGGCTGACACCATCGCCCATAGTAGTACCGAAGGAAGCTGCTGTATTGGATGTGGCATTACGCAAGACGTTTGATAAAGATTCTGATTAATGGCAATACCCCCATCGAGAACAGTAAACGCCAATAAGGTGGTACTTTGCTCTTGAAGTATGTAATCGGATTGGCAACAAAGCTAGTAATCAAGATCGGCAGCCTGGCAAACATAATCAAAAAGACCAGCGTAAAGTAATACTACAGTATTATATCAAGAATAGCTTGTACCGCGTGTTGCCAATGTAGAAGCTAATAAAGGCCTTCACCATGGCATAAGACCAATGTAGAATCAGCTGCAGAATCAACTGGTGATTGTTAAATAGTTTTGTGAATACGCTCCATAGAGTTTGTCCCTGTTTGTTTTATAGACGAGCTACGCTACCCAAGATAATTGCAAATACAATGCCGATAACATTTGTTTCAGCGGTAGCGAATTGGATTGCTTGGGATTGAATTATGGAATATCAACCATAGGTTTGGTTCACGAATCTTCTTACCAGATTCAACAATATCAAAACCTTGACCTATAAACCGAAGGCATTCCCCAAGGTAGACCGACTATAAGCATTAACGGCTACCATGCCGAGAGATTCGTGAAATCTTAGCAACTACTAACTTTTTGAGGATGGCTGCCTCCATGTGCAAAATAACGTGAACAATAGAGATAAAAACGATGGAATAACAAGCATGCGGATTAAGTCGATGAAACCGCCCTACGAAGAACCACTTTGTACTTTCCTTGATGTAAACCACTTTGGGTGGATCGTCAGGGAAGCCTGCAATAATTTGGTTCGCGCTATACCCAGAGTACAGCGCCAGCAATGGTACCAATATTAACAAGATTGCCGAAGGATGTTGCCCGCTGCGTTGCCAATACATAAATACCAATTAACACGACACGAACACCGCGATATGCCAATACTTGGTGGATTGTAACATGAGGTAATCTGTAAAAGATAGGATATTCATAATACCTCTTTAATTCCTTATCACCAATGGGTTATGAACTTGGTATAGCATATATCGAGAAAAAATACAAGTATAATATTTAATTTTGGTAACATTTATTGTGTATTCTGTAATATATACACCAAGCGATTTTCGAAAGAGTATTTAGTATCTAACTATTATATTATCTGATAACTAAGATATAGGTTACTTGGATAGGACCGACACCATCTACAGTTACCAATTCGATATCCGCCATGCAGGACGGACCAGAAATCAAGCAGATATTGTAGGGAACTTAGCTGGATTGTTGTGATACCGTTCGTAAATGTTCCATTGTTTGTGTCATACGAGGGTTGATTGTGTCAGTATACAACACAGCAATATGTGTTGTAGGCAACAAGCTAATCACCGGCCAGAGTCCTCACCAGAAGCTTGTACTACAGTAACGTCTCCGCAATACCGCAGTATGGGAATGTAATATAATATCAACATTAGCAGTAAATACATTCTTCCGACCTTTAACTGGATCCCATTGGAGAGTATGTACGGAATTACCTGCATTATTATTACATTTGCATCTTGTTCGAACAATTCTTTTAATTTATATTCTTCTACTTCAGGAGAGCAGGAATCTGGTTACCGTTTAGTCTTCGATAAACATAAAAATTGTTCCACCTAGTTTGTCAGGTGTAGTTTCAACAAATTTTGTACCAACACGTTGTGTTGTTCCTTAGCGGTAATCAGGTTTGATCGCGACTCAAATCTGGAACGCATAGTTTCTTGAGGACCATGGCTATAATCAAAGCCTTCTACAAAAGCAGGGCACATTTCTTGATCACGGCCTAATGCACGAATAAACGTTGCAGCCATTGATTACGTTGGCTACATCATTATTTTTTCTCCTTCTTCTTGTTCTTTTTCATGTTCAGCATATAAATCACGCGAAGATTTCTTGGTTCCGGGAACCCAACTCTTTAGACTTAGTCCAACCGTTCATAACGGAATAACGAGTCCATTCGGGCATGTTACCTTCTTTATTACTAATTAAGTTCAGCCACCATTAGCACCAGCTTTTGTGCAAGATCAAATAATGTTGCATTACCGAACATCTTAGCGTTGCTGTGAAGAATAGCTTCTTCTGCTTTTGGATGAGAGTCTTTTCGTATCAGCCATGATATGACGGTGCTCATCAACAATTCATACGATAGATAACTACTGGACGATTTTCTACATGCATGCCGCATAATGTAGAAACATATGGAGAGATCGCCGACTACATCTAGCCAACCTTTGAATAATGAGTCAATACAGCACCACATTGGACCTGGAGTATACAGAACCATATCACGGCCGGAAGCAATGACGGTATGCAGGAACAGATATTCATACATGCACCTGGCAATTACAACGTAGCATTTCTTGGAATGTACCACCCAAGATGCCAGAACGTGGGTATCAATAATGATGATATGAGTTTCTTCAGGACCATCAGCTTCACCAGGACGCGCAGGACCCGGTCATCATGGAAGTAGTTAGAAATCTTAAAACCTACTGCAAGGGTGGTTCAGCATTTCCATCATAACATCAAAACTTTAATCCGAGACAATACGTTCTGTATGAAAATTGGTGAGTCTTAGGAATTAGACCGCCATACGACCCGTTACCTTCGTTGGAAACGATTGTACATACCGAATTCAGCAACTGCGAAGTTACAACCGGTAACACCACCATCGGCACCAGAAAACGCTCACGTACATAACCACGTACCAAAATTGAGTCATTTCCGTAGGTTTTCAGTTCTGTATAACCTAATTTTTCGCTGAAGTTCGCGGATTTTGTTACGTTCCAAAATGACCTGGTACTACGATGTGAGATGGAGGACTTACTGCGGTTGCAAAATAAGTTAGCCAAATTGGTTTCGTTAACTTCAATGCCAGCCTCTTCCAAAACTTCGTTTCAAGCTGATTTCTTCAGTTAGATAGTTTTGAGTTTAACAGTCTATTTTACTTCGCATTGGCGAAGGATATCTAATATAATTTGAGTAGCTTCTTTGTCATCGAAAGCAAAGTGAACTTTAGAACCAGCTTTTCAGCGTTGTCAACAGAATTGACACATAGTAATCAAGTTGTTAAGTACGTGATCACTTAATTTCGTACTTCAGCGCAAAATCTAACCATTCAGGAACATCCGCAACTACTGTATTGCGTTTGTCATAAACACGTCTTGTGTAACTTTTTTAATAAACGCAACTTTGAAATCGTCAATAAACATTCTTTTATACGTGTTTTATAGGGGCGATTGTCATATATAAGTGCCATGTCGTCTCCTCCTTAACGGCAGTTTAAGATTTCAGCAATATGCATAACTTTGATGCGACGATCAATTTCGCCTTCTTTATGAAGACGATCAAACATACCAACGATGTTCATTAAGCACGCTTGGTCAGAACCGGAGATAACGTTGGCACCTGTGCCAGCAATTTCAATGCTTTCGCGTGTCGCCTTCACTGATTTCCAGGTTTTTACTAACTGAAAGTGCCGCCGAAACCACAGCAACGATCTGCACATGGTAATTCAATCAAGTTGATACCTCTTTAACGTTTTTAAGGAGTTTGAAAGGAGGCTCTTTAATGCCCATCAAGCGAGTTGCGTGGTAACCAAGATATGGTATGTGGATTCGTTAAACGAGCTACATCTTCAACACCTAATACGTCAGTAATAAATTGAGTGGTCGTAATTTTACCACTCAATCTTTCTGCATATAACCACTGGTTGATCTTTAAGAAATGATGATATTCATCGCGGATTGCAAAAGCACACTTTTTTTTTTTTTTTTTACGCACACACACACACTGGACGGACATGTGACTACATATTCAGCGTTCTTTTCTCCGAGCATTCGATTGTATTCTTAATTGCGTCACCATGGTAGCATCATTATAACCGGAGTTAGTGAACGTTTGTCCACAACATACTTGTTTCTTCTGTAGGTACTACAACTCACAGCCTAATCTTTCCAAAGTACTTCTACCAGCCATACCATGAGGTGAGAACATGTCAATCAAACACTGTTGGAAAGATGAATTTTCATATTATCTTCCTCGTCTTTTCAGTACTTAACCTAATAAAAATTTGATATATGTATGTGTGTGTTATGGCAATTTTTAGTAGTGAATTTTCGACTAAATTTCTTACCTGAACATTACTTATGCTTTCAAATAAATATTCAACTCATCATATAATTACGTTGTTTGATGATATGTGTGTAATAATAATAATGTGTGTGTGTGTGGAATGTTGTCCAAAATTGCTATATTCATATGTACCGCGCCCTTTGCTTTCTTATATCGTTATGACTTTTGTAATAACAAACGATTTATACATCTAATATTATTACTTTAATTTATCATTTTTCCTTTGAAGCCCATAAAAATCTAGATTTTGCAGATGTTTACCTCATTTTGCATTTTAACTTTACTAGAAAATCAACTTTTATCTATTTTCATTCTATATTTATATAATCAAACAATTTTTCAAATTCATAAGTTTATCCTTATATATTACCACATTTTTTCTTATAGTAGTGTATAAATTTAAAAGTACTTATAATTTATTTTATATAAGTATATAGTTTCAGAAGAGCCTTTTCATGAAACTAAAATAAATTATCTTTTGTCTATGATACGGTAATGCCGGCTCTCTCTACATTCATGGCTCACGCTGGGCTGTGCGACTCATATAAATCAGAAGTATCTAATGTACCCTAGGCTGAAGTTTCTGCTAAAGCGGATGAACACCATTGATACATCTCTGTTAAAAAACAGTACTAAACGTGGTGATACATCCGTAAAATGATGCTAAACATAGCACAGTTGTAAAAGTGATGCAAAACATTAATCCGCTAAAGCGCAGCGCTAAACGCACTGATACATCCGTAAAAAACGATGATGCTAAACGCGTTGATGCTTCCTGTAAAATGACGTTAAACGCATTGATGTACCGTAAAAAATGATGATATTAGTGTGTGTGTGTGTGTGTGTGTGTGTGTGTGTGTGTGTGTGTGTGTGTGTGTGTGTGTGTGTGTGTGTGTGTGTGTGTGTGTGTGTGTGTGTGTGTGTGTGTGTGTGTGTGTGTGTGTGTGTGTGTGTGTGTGTGTGTGTGTGTGTGTGTGTGTGTGTGTGTGTGTGTGTGTGTGTGTGTGTGTGTGTGTGTGTGTGTGTGTGTGTGTGTGTGTGTGTGTGTGTGTGTGTGTGTGTGTGTGTGTGTGTGTGTGTGTGTGTGTGTGTGTGTGTGTGTGTGTGTGTGTGTGTGTAAAATTTGAGTAGAAATTAAAAGTTGTAAAAAACTAAAAAAAGAAACTTACCTACTGGTGCCCTGACACAAAAAGATAACTGGGCTCGCGATGCTATCCCAGCAATGACACAAAGCTGGTTACCTTTCTGGTTATGCTGATAATACATTCAAACCTAGTGCACTTTTTGCACAAATTACACTTGCACTCGTGAACAAAAGCATTTTGCTATTTTATGGCAAGTGCTACAACACAACAAACGAACAGAATTAGCAGAGATTGCAACAAAAGAATCACTCCCTCCTACTCTGGCGTGGAAGCAGATCGTTGTCTGGCTCCTATCAAATTAGTTAGTCTTTTATGACAGGCCATCCCAACGGCAGCTTTCACACCTGTAAAACTATGGACCACTGAACAATTCGTTGCATCTCTTGCAGTCTGGCTAAGAATTGAATCTTTCTACACCTGTAAAAGCAGAAAAATAACATTCAAGACAGGCAGCATCTCCTCTGCCCCGCCGGCAGTCTCCAATACATGGCACAACGGGCATCGCTGGCATCTACGGGCAACAGAAAGCTTTAACCTAAACAACCTGTAACAAGAGCGCTGGCGGCAGCAATCTTGAACCGCATGCTTAATGGTGCTGACCTTGCAACACCAGGCTGATTACAATGAAGCTAAAGCTGAGACAGCTGTAAAGAAGATGTACAAAAAAAGCTGGTACAGCATTAGAGAAAGATACATCTAAAGTAAATAAAGAAAGACGCTAAAGGATGTAGCTAAAGCTGATAAAACGCCAAATCTGATGCAAAAAAGTTGAAAAAGACGTAAAAAGGCAATAAAAGATGCGCAGTAGCTGCAGAAAAAGCTGACCTACTCGCACCGTTCGCCCTGTTCGTCGCGACACACCTAAAAGCTTGCCAGTCAAAAACAACAAGCGCGATGAAGACAAAACCTTTCTGAATTAAATAAAACTTATAAAACAGAAGATGCATTCAAAAATTGCAACATGTGCAGCGTGACAATCGGTACATGGCTTTGAAGCAGACAGCGATATTTCCACAGTAAAAGCTAACCTTGCCCAACGCAAACCGTGGTGATTCTGCTATAAATAACTATGTTGTGGTTGAATCATCCCCATACAGCCAAGCTGAATACGATGCAATCGATGCAAACTTCACCTTCTACAGCAAAAATGAAAAAAGCAGGTACAATTCTGGCTACATTTCCCTGATGTGAAAATAAACCAACTTTTGCACTTGCAGTTGTATCTACAGCATCTAAAAACACAACAAGGATCCTCTCCTAAATTATTCGGTTTAAAAGTAAAAATGACGGTAAACGCTAATCGGCGTTTACGCCAACCAGCCAGGCGTGTACTCGACAGTACTGGCGCTGATATAACTATCACTATGCATGCCAACTAATTGACTATGATGCGACGGATATAACTTTTATGCTGGTGAAGTTTATATTCTACGGCTATCAGCGGCATAGCCTTTACCATGATTGGAAGGATTTTTTGTACAAGAATACCCTCGTTACGTGCCTCGTACTCGGCACATTATGCTAAAGCAGGCTTTTGGTTTTGTTCTGCAAACACAACCACTACAACTCGTATCCCTGCAGCTACTGTTGAAGCCGCACTAAAATGGAAACAACTAAAGCACCAATGGCTAAAACAGATGCTACGAAGATGGAACTATAAAACGAAAGCGGCTAACGTTAAATCTACTAATACCGCATCACCTGCAGTGTAAACACCTCTATCGGTACACCTCAAGATATTAAGGAGGAGGAGAATCCGCGCCCACATCTTTAGGTATGTAGTGATTTTGGGCTAACTCGTTAGCACTGCTATGTAACAAAAAGCAAACTAATGAAGGGGTATTCCGATGAACAGGTACATTCCGACTTCTTCCCAGCCTGTTTTGTGTGAAAATGGCGGCGGCACCTTCAACAATATCACGGATGATGGTACAGTAGCAACTTTATCAAAATAAATTTAAAGATATTACATGTCGACCGTTGGTCTGCTCTTGCTAATGAATCTGTGGCGCGCAAGAATATCATCGGATATGGCATTGGCCACGCCATAAACCAAAGAAAAATATATGTCTTTCCTTGAGTTTGCTGTAGTAGCAATAACTGTCCATTATTTAGGATATACCACTGAAGACAACAGTTCTTGATAATATATCCTGGAATACCAAAAATTCGTGGCTCCTTGGGCACAAAAGATGCCGTTCATGAGCTTACTATCTTGGGTTCTAAACTACTACGCTCCAGGTACATTGTTTTAACCCTGAAAAAATATGTAACTCGTGCAGAAGTATGAAGTGCGTACCGCATGACACAAACAGAACAAGCACTTGCCTTCCACAACACATTGTTCAAGCAACAAGTAAATAAAACCAGCTAATATCATCTCATTCATTGTTGACAAAGCATTAGGCTATGTCAGTTTCACCAAGTCCGTCAAGACAGGAGCTCTTCTGGGAGGCAGGCCAGTGCAGCCATCTTTTAACGGATCGAAAACGACCTCGTCTCCAACGGTGCAAAGCTCATGATCCCAGCTGAATAGAACTGTGGTCATATCGGTAAATTAAATCAGGCCAGCTGAAGTATCAGTCGATGCCGTAACCTTTACTGCCAACAAAAGAACCTCCAGGAAGATCCTTTCCACACACACATCTCCCCAAATACTGATACGAAGTGCCCTTCTCGTACCGTTGATTCTGTTAAAATCGACGTTGAAAGCATTTAAAGAAATTCCATGATATGTATTCTTACAATTACCACCGGAACCGCTTACAAAGTCAGATGAAATATTCGATTTCATTGCCGCCGCGTAAGCTATTATAACGACGAGCAATAAAGTAGATAAAGAACCGCCCCTTAAGACGGTTCTTTTCTGAATAAACAACTGTTGCTATGCACACATAATCAATTTACACAGTTCGATTATTTTTTCCATCATTTTCGCGGTCACGCAAGATACCAACTGGTACATATATACCATTACCTGCGCGCTATGGATTGAATCTACGTCTTGTTGCAAAGATATTCTAACGGAATAATCATCTGTTGTGTAGAAATTCAGTGAGCATTTTATCGTATTTACATCGCCACCTAATTTATCTTTCATCTTGATTATTAATCTCGCATTCACCAATTCTTTTATTAAGACCACCAGATCGTACAAGGACGGTGTCGACCTGTTGGTGTTAAATGTGAAACCTTTACATGGTTTACCGGCGGCATCATGATCACGCATTATACGTGAATCAGCTTACGCTGAAAATGCCGTTTTATCTGTTTGCATCATGGTACGCCAACTACATTTGTTTTATCAGATTCGATTCAGTTCTTTAGCATTGCTTTTCTACATCATTTTGTATTTTAGAAACATACTTTTTGATGGTCGTGATTCTTTTCTGCCAGAGCTAACGAGTTAACCTCTGGGAATACTAAATCCAAATGATCTGTAGTAGATTCCACGGAGTGATACAGCAACCTCTTTACGATCCATATAACGGTCCACGTGGAGCTACCATGGCACTGCATTTGATCTACTTTAGACGCTTTAGAGGCACCCAACGCACGATTCTGCTCAGGTGTATGATGCCGAAAATACGATATGTTAAATCATTACGATTTTACGTTCGCATTTATTTGTTGCCTTCATTTAAGGTATCTTGCGTTACAGGTATTCACTTCGCTTCGCGCGAAGGAGACTACCAACAATCACGGCGAAATATGCAGCCAGTGGTACAGACGCTGAAAGATTTCATTGTTTAACACGCCTCTTGTTGATGCTTGCTCAGCTTTCATAGCAAAGGCTTCTTCTTTATTGAACTTGTGTGTAACAACACGGCACAGCGCCGGCGAACAAGATAGAGACCAGCGAATATGGATACCGCAAGCAATCCTAACCGTTGTTAACGGTAACTTTCCCAAATTCGGGACCTACTAGTTCAGTGGAGCTTCACCACCGGTTAGCAACAGACAATACAATATGTAGCTATGATTATTACACCAATCAAGCTTTCTGTGATCGAACCAGAAGCAAAGAAATTGCCGCGGCGTTGGATTGCTTCCATCGTGATCAGCGGCTTTCTCGGCACATTTAACGGCACAAGATAACGGCTTCTACGAAGTAGCTGATGAAAGAACCAGCCGAAGTGGTACTTCGTGGTGGTAAATAAATACTGTACCAACAGCCAATGGGCAATGTTAAGGAGGTGGCAGGTTGTGCTCGCAGGAAGTCAAGTTGACGATAATTGCCCACAGCACCAACGCCAACGCCGGTTAAATATAATCCCAGTCATACACAAGTTGATGCAACGCAATGGTAGTCATCAAAGTCAACGAGGAAGACCGTGTCATTTGGATCCATTTCAGCACGTGTTAACGCCTGCTGGGAACCGTGTGCTTGGTATTTAAAAAAGCAGGTTAAGAACTAAGGAGCAATTGCAATGGCACCGGCTGGAAGTAGCAAAAGCGAAATTTATTTGGCGCCAGGTGTAGCGCGCACCAACGAGTTGGCCGGTCTTCAAATCTTGTAAATTATCATTGAAATAGTGCAATCGCAATAACTACGGATGTCGCCAAAGATAGCCATAGCGATGTGAACTGAACACCTTCTTGTGCTGCGGCAGGCTCGAGGAGGTATTTTCCATTTGCGATAAAGTATACAACTAAGAGGAAAATAATGGTCTAAAATACCGATACCAGAAATTGGAGAAGCAGATCTTCGATGTCTGGGCCCGCCATATAATGTGTGTGTGTGTGTGTGTGTGTGTGTAATATAACCGTACGGAAAAGCCAGAATAATAAGCTACTGCGATACCTACTACAAGCAGGTGTGTCACATTAGGCACTGCTAATAGATTTTTTACACAGATGCAGTCTGTAAATACTAAGCTAATGAAATAGTGGCAGAATACCTAAAACAGTTTTGTACATCATATCTGCTATCCATACAATTAATTCACGTTCTGCGGAACTGCTATTCATAGTTTAACAGAAATTTTCATACCTTCGATGATAGGTTTTGATTGAGCAATCAGAGATCCAAATCGCGTAATACCGATAGCACCATGACGAACTTCCCCGGTTTTTTGACAGCCGTACCGAAGCGGCGGTAGCACCATAACGCCATCTGGACAACATATTGGTGAACGAAGCCAGCCCGCGATGAGTACCAGCGAGGATGCAGCGATACCAAGGCGATGGAGAGTAAAGGTGTTGACAACGCTGTAGAAGCCGGGTTGAGGTATGCCTTTGCTACCTGAGATCCAGAAACTCGTACTACAACCTATCGCGGGGTAACGACCATTTGCTGAGGCTAATAAGGCCAGCTATAAAATACCGGACACAATGTCTGTCATACCGGGCTAGATTGAGGCCTTGTTCACCATTGAAACCAACCCCAAAATTTCTGCTTCTTTGCGCGACGCTGGGATATGGTGGAGTCACTATTCACTACCATGGCACGACGCAATGGGATGGGTGAATAAATGCACCTAGAGAACCACCACGGGCTGGGCAAAAATGTTTGCCAGAATGGAAAGCCATTCCAATGCCAAGCATGAGTAAACCTGGCAAGATGAATAATGGCGGACAATGTACCAGGCAAGCCTGCGTTTGTACATATTGTTTTCAGGCGAACGGTTTGATCCTGAAAAAACGCAAAATCGCCATTGAGAGAAATAATAGCGACCGGAATGGATGACGAGAACGTCGTAACCTTCAATAAGATATACGTTAGATGCTGTAAACTGTAACCTTGCCCCAGTAATCAATGCCGTGCGCAAGTGGCATCCCGTAACGTCAGTTCCGGCAGATGAAGGTCATGGCTCGTAAAGGTCATGTTCATAAAGTACTTACCTCCTCTGAAATCATAAATAAAACAATATGCTAGCTTCTTTCATTTTTATCGTGTTAATGATGATTTCAATATATATATGCGATATTTATAATGTATACATAAAAAGAGATTTTGGCCTCCAACAGATATCTTAAGGTCTATTCTGTTGTACCCTAAACACTTTATTAGACGTGGTAGCCCTCAAAAACTCAAAGCTATCACCCTGCTTCATAGAGTAGCTAGTCGTTTGGAGGTTACTAATATATACCTATCATTTACCCCACACACACACACACACCCCGCACCCCACACCCCACCCCACACACCTAAAAATAGACCTTTCATTATTCACAAATAAAATGTTTAATTATAATTTTTTACCACCACTATTATGTATAACATTATCAATCTTTTATAGATTGAAATCATAAAGGTATGGGGGAGAAGGAAAGCGCAATATACATCCCCTTTCTTATATGCGTATGCATATACTATCAATTATGTAATAGAAATCATTCTCTTGTGTTCTGCAAATATGCAGGTTTATATAATTAAAAGTACCGACAGTAGGGGTCAGCGTAATGGCACAGGAGGTTGTAAACATTATGGAAACAGGTGAATATGATTCAATGGGACCCAGTCGAAGTCGACGCTGAACAGCAGCAACGGGCCCCACGGACCCCTCAAAACACGCTCGTTCATGTTTAAGATCTGACCACCGCATCCCTGATGAACAATCAAGGCGCTTGCGCTTTGTAAAAACATGGCACAACCAGTACAAAGGGTGGCGCAGTAACTGAGGCAAAACTCATCGCTCAGGTAGATGAGATCGTGGACGGGAAAATGGGATGGTTCCGTTAACAGCTTATTGTTCCAAGCAAGGTTCCGGCACAAACTAACATGAATGTGAACAGAAGTCGTATTACGCCACCGAGCTAAACAGTTAGATGAATCAATCACCGCCATCTAACGACGGTATAAACCACCGGTCAAAGTACAAACGATACATTCCCTACGGCAATGCATATCCTGTGCATACTTTTAGTAAGCTGCGTAATTCACCATTGGACACGGCTGCTTATCGGATCGCTGAAAAATTGCAAAAAGGAAAAGGATTGCAAAAGTTGGTCGTATACCACACAGATGCTACTTTCGCCATGGTAGACCAAGTGCTTGGCGCTGTGGACGGCCTAAACTGCAAAACTATGCTCCTTCAAAATGCTGACCACCTACTCGACGTAACACCGGTGGTACTGCGGTCATTGCAGGTGTGAACACACACACACACACACACCTAAGAGGCTATCTAGACGTTATGGAAGCTGTATTGCCCAGGAGAACTGGGTGCTCCATTCCGTGTTGAAATAACAAATTCCAAGGACTTGCTCTCCAAAAGATGCATTTATGATGGCTCACGGTGCACTTAACACGTGGCGACTACCCTATTTAAATCGCCAACGACGTGCGTTTTCTTGAAACCCCTGGTCCTCGCTGTGGCTACGGCGGGCTGGCATCTTCCTGAAAACGAACCGGGCTCCTCTCATGCCAGGCAATTAAATCCTACTCTCAATGTGAGCTTTGACCGCTGAGCGCGCGCCCAAATATTCGTACAATACAACTATGACGCTCTGCTGTGCAGGCGTGGTGCGTTCAATTGAACGTGTATATGCCTATCATGATCTATGACTTTTGTTAACTGATAAGCGGGCTGAAGCTGCTCCTTTCTCTTGAATGCTGAACTCTTTCACAACACATTGCCTTATCGACGGCGTAAATTTGTACCTGAAAAACTTAACTTCTTCGTAGAACAATCTCTCGGTGCTACATCATAACACCATATATTAGCTGCGACAAAAGAGCGCTAAGGTGGTAAAGAAGCGTACAAACACTTGGTTAACAATAAAAGAAATCATCTTGAAGAAAAAACTCATGACAAGACGAATTGCCGAAAGCAGTTCATGAAATAAATCTCTCACCTCTATGACATATCTGTAACATCCTCCTCATACCTCAAATGAGTGGAAGGAAATAAAGGGCCTGGTCCAGAGCCTTCAGTACTGCGCTTACTGAAAGGTCAGACCTGTGTTCTTTTCAATTTTATAAGACTAAAGAAATTAGATTATGGTATTTTTGACCCTAAAACTTCTAATACAGAAAACTTTAATAATATTAATATATCCTTCTTGAATGGCGTTTGCGTTATATGGAGGAATCTATAATCATTTGCTTTGTATTGTGCCATATTTCTAAAATTTCTTGGTCGTGTATAGAAATCATTAAATGATGTATAAATAACAATGTGCCTGTAAACGCATATCAGCTGTGTATCATCAGCATAACTAACTGCACCGTATCCTTTTTGATTATAAAAACTATCATTGTTAGTTTCTCTATATAACCTATAAACGGAACATTTAATATTTTAGCCAGACCCTCAGCCCCATAAACATATATAAAAGGAAAATGTGTTTCATAAGAAAAAGACAACATCGCCTACTCTTTCCAATTACGCCCGTAATGCTATAATAAATTCAATACGGCCATTCATATCGCCCTAAAGCCCAATTCATTGGCCATCTAAATCAAGGCCTTTCTAGAACCAACAAAAGGAAATAAAATTAGAATAGTAATAGACTTTAATATCCGCATGTCTAATACCAAATCCAGATTTCTCTAGATTCTAGATTACCACTTGCAAAAAACTCACGCTAAACGAATCAAGCAATATAATATTTAATAATAGGTTAAAACATATAAATATGTATAAAGGCTAGAAAAATAAAGTATAAGGCGCCTTCATATACATACGCGCATTTTAAATAATTTTGATGCTTTGTGTTTCAACCGCATCATAATTTTTCTTTCAGGTATATAATACGTTCCGATTAAAGAAATCCCATAACAACTGGGAACAAAAGAATAATGTGTGTGTGTGTGTGTACAAATATCAAACAACCATAGACAAACCTACCAAACCCAATAATATGTAAGACATACCTAACATTGCCACAATTCTGGCTAATATTAAAGCTTTTACCTTCATGAGTAATTAATTTGTATACAAAAATATTATCCTATTATTATAATTTACATTCGTCCTAGTATTACTTCTCTATATCCTTTTTTAGAATTAGATTTGATTCTATCCTTATAATAATCCCCAAATGACGCTCCAGCAGCACCTTGGCAGCTCCTACAGGGCCCGCACACCGCACTACCTCCTGCAACTCCACCCCTAATCCGGTAACTGCACAGATCAAATTAGCTCCCCAAGCCTTTGCTAGTTCCGCCCACTGTACATTTGGTAATCATTTTTGCATATCGTTAAAGTAAAAACCTATTGAAACAGGCCTCAACTTTCGCTACAGTTCGAGTAATTTTTAGTGCATTCTCTTATAATACCCATATCAACCATGGTTGATTTGCTACTTCAGATAATACATTTTTGGAGCAACAGACTGCCTAAGGCATCCTTAGTCCAAACAAATATAGACTTAGATTCAGATACCTTGCCCGCTGCCAACTTGGGCATTACTCACTTTATCAGATGTATCAACAAAATGAATCTTTCACTATTGGATAAATTACTGTATTTGGCTCTATTAGTAGCCATTCATCAAGTGATTGTAGTACCTAATGATACATCTTTTATTCATAAGAGTGACATGATAATTTATACAACATTGACTATCCTTTATATAATCCTTTAACCCTAAAATATCATCTCATCATAAAAATAATATTCAGCTTTAATAATTATAAGTTCCATCTACATTTTACTAGAAAAGTTCTCAACTCATGAATATAACATAGTTACGCCATTTTTCGTGTTCTTGGTAACTCTTCTTTTCATTATTATCAAGGTTTCTAATTGCAATTCTTATATATATATATATATATATATATATATGTAACAAGGGAAAAGGAGCTCTATCTGATGCTCTCAGTTGATTTCATTTTAGTCCATATTGTGCTTCATTTGCCACCTGTTACAGGAGAATAACCTAAAAGTACCATTTAAGCAGGCACTATTAATGCACTTAATGTTTGAGCTACATCGGTTTCTTTTGCAATTTTAATTCTCCAGTGTCTTCATTAGTAGCACCAGCATAAAAACCACTACCTGGTTTATTCCCTGCCATACGGAAGATACTTGTGACTATGCCATGGGCTATCGCTTTACCCTGCAACTTACTTCTTCAGGGGATTTGGTTGGATTCAAATTATGTAATTGGCTTAAGGCTTCTTTTACCAAATAATTTAGATAATTCTTTGACGTGCTAATTTTCTTGTTATCAAAGATTTCATCAAGCTTATTCAAGCTATCATGTATCTCGTGCAGTCTTTGAATATTAACAGCTCTCATATGGATTACTTACCTGATAGCCCCCCCTGTATGTAGTGTGTGGCTCAATAGCAAGGATATAGCTAATAATAAATCAAAATGTATAGAAAATATATAAAGCTATCATAAAATATCCAGGAGTATAAAGCTCTATATGGCATTTGATGCTTTTGAGTTTATCCTCTCTCATCATAATTCTCACTACTTGGCACGTCCCATTTTCCTAATCAAAAGAAATCCCGGTACATATTAGCCACCAAAATAGTAAAACCAAATGGAATGTCAGTTTAGCTCAGCAATACCAATCACACACCGACAATAATGAGAAAGCGTTGCAACCACTCTAGCCATACCACACCGCCTTTAAGCTTGCACCTTCATGCGTAATAAGTTTGTATGAAAATATAATCCCAGTGTACCGTCAGATCTTGATTACATTACTTATCTACATCATTCTTTAATCTAGATTTTATTTTATCTGTAGCACACTCTCACTTACTTATAACAGATGTAAAAGAACCGACATTTCTAAACGACTTTCTAAATCTAAATCTTATAACAACACTACATGATTAGGCACATCTTGTCAAACGGCATTACATATTCTGAAGACATTATTCGTCCAAATCATTACGACTTATTACATGATGAGTCCATCATCTTTTCAACTATATCAGCTCTCCCACCATACCATGGTCTTTTTATATGATAATATCTTGCTTTTTATATCTCCATTGAGATTAAATCTATAATTCTCTGCAGCTGTTAATCATATTTAGCGGTATCAGTCACAGATATATATTACAGACAATAAGTTTTGAATCTGAATCTTTTTGAATTGTAATATGTATATTGTTGTATCCAAGCTTTGCCTTGCAGCATACTAATTTTCCATTGAAGAGGACTCTTTATTTCACTTTCATAAACAAAATATGCAAATTTTTCATCATGAGTCTGCCTGTTTCGCTCCTATAATGCAGACAAATAGTAAATCAATGACAAGATACTACCCCTTTGTTGGTACGCATTAAAATTATGTCATCACTAAATTTATATAATTGATAAAATAGATTCATAATATTGGTAGAAAAGCGAAAGAAAAAGACAGGTATTGTATCTTAACAAGGAAAATGTGCATGAAATATCTACAAAGCATAAGACGACTCTACTTAAATACAATTCTGTTCTCACCACATCTGTGTAGAATTGCTTCAATAGTAATAATTGTTCGCTATATATAAATTCTGTCTTCTATAGATTGAAAACAATTAAACCATTAAGTTTATCATTATAATCATATAATTTGCATCGCAAAGCAGGTATAACATTTTCCTAAACTGGACTTTTTATCATGTAATTCTGATTCACACCTATCATCTACACACACATTTGTTCCTTCTAGTTTCATTATAGATTATAATTCAGACCTTCATTAAAAGCAATCCACTCCTCTGTCTATAATATCTTTAAACTCCTCCCATTTATTAATGGATTTTCTAATAATGGTAAAAATCATTACATTCTACTAAGATCCTCATCTTTCCAGAGTTGCCATAACGTCCTATTAACAACCCCATATGTGAGTCCAGTATAATATATTTTCTACCCTTCTTGCTCTCTGTTATTTGCATTTCAAGCCTTCAAAAAACTGCATCATATAAAGAGCACCGAATCACTCATTGATGTTTTACTCCTTCCTAATTTTCCTGAGTCAAACATACTTAGCCTTAGATCTTGCCAATTACCTTATAAACACAGTATTAAGGTTTAAAAATGTACAAAGATTTTTCATCCATATAACTCATTAGCAAAAATATCACTAATTGTGTGATCTTCTAAGCAAGGTATCATTAAAAAGTGTCTAAATCTGGCTCTTTAATGACACATTCATCATTAATCCAAAACTCCCAAATAACACTATTTGGGTGTCGACTACTCTAATCGCTATCTAACTCAACCTCTTCGATTCATCTCTAGATAACATCATCTCTTGAAAATAATCTCTTATCTCTTCTAGTTATTCATTTCTCTCTCTCCTCTCTTTCTCCTCTAATTCAACTTTTCCTTGCCCCTGCTACTAATTCTCATAGCAGGAGAATGATTATAAAAGTTAATAAAAGATTGAGTTACTTTTCCTGATCATATAATGCAGATGTTTTATTATATAGTAAATAACTTTATATATTAAGCTTGAGTACAAATAATAAATAAGCCAAAAATACTACTAATATTGGTATCCATCAATACCATATCCATAGTAATTACAGTATGTAGCATATGTAAGATAAATGTATAAAAGTATATCTTAGAATGGATGGCTCAATAGTATAAGTTACAACAAATTATACATAATAAAAGTAAAAACACGATTAAACATATGCTGACGAACAGTGCCGTCCCATACAAACCATATCTATTAAAATACTTTTATAGATATCAATCCAAAAAGTGGGACTCCCTGTCGACTATAATATAACTTTAAGGATGTAATTGCATCGGTTAATCATTTCTATTGCCACCACACATCAATAACTTTGTATCAAAATAATCATTAGTTTCAATAGTATTATGACAGACCATAATTTATCGATTCCAAATGCCCAAAATAGTATCAACCCCATCAGAAGAAGAGAAGGAAAGAACATCTCAGGTGTATCTACGCTCCATAGTACCTCATTCCCAATATATAATCAGTGGTACCTCTAAAGCTAAGAAATTAGAACTAGAAACTAGTAATACTAGCAAAAAGTAAAACCATTACTAAAGAAATCATTATAAAGACATCAGCCAATTATGAGAATCCTTTTTACAATAACTCAACCGCATGTAATTTGTAATAAAAACGAAAAGAACATAAAGAGTATGCCTCACATGAAAATAACATAATAGTAGTACTTGATGACATATGTTTCTATCAAAAGAGAAACAGAACAGCATGAAACATATTTGCTTCTGTCCCCACAAAACTAAAATATTTATTGAAAGATAAGTTTGCACATTTCATCGTAAGTGTTTTAAGTTTACTTACATTGAATTAACTACTACTTCAATTTTAAACTTACTGTTCATCCTTCACACCGCCACACCACAAAACTGTTTCATACTTTTCCAATCATCATATAAATACCAATAATGGTAGTTTTAGATATTTATATAACCAATATAAAACAATCACCGAAAAGACAGTTGACTAATAATATTTTTTTTTTACAAATGCTAACCCTCTTTTACGTCTTAAGTAGTTATAAATATAGTTCCATACCACATAGAACAAAAAGTATTATGACATATGCGATAACAAAGAAATAAAAAGTCTACTTCATCTTCAATCAACTCTGGATTTGTGACAAAGACTATAGAATATATAAGTAAAAAGTACTAGCCTCACTGTGTTAAGTTTCCCAAAAACATATGTACTCTAACATAGACCCTATATTCCTTAACACAACCAAAATTTTTAGTCTAATATATCACACTTATTATATAAGTTCATATAATAAAAGAGGTATTATATTTTTCCAATACATCCTCTTTTTATTTTATACCTATATTTTCTAATATTCACGGGTTTTGAGTATTAATAATCAGAATATGATGAGGCCAGCCTGTGTTGTATTTAACAGTTCATGGGTCTCGTTAAATGTGTGTATCACGTTCTTAAACGCCTGTAGCAGTATTTCTTGTTTACTAAGTTCCGGGTATAAATCTACGTGGCATCAGGTGCCCTTGCCACTAGTATTGCTATTTTGAGATATCTCTTATATATATATATATATATATATATCACTGTCATATCGTAGATTAGAGATATCAAATAGCATAAGCACAATAATATACATATAAGGATTTTTTATAAATAAAGTTGCTATACATTAATGTATACCTATAGAGTGAGTTGTCTTTCAAACTAGCTACTCCATCAAGAATGTAATAACCGTAATTTCTCGTGGACAGTTGATACAATTGGGAACCAGTGTCCTGTGCCGTTATTAACGTAGCATACGCTTTGTTCTTCTACATAGCGACCTTTTGTATATAATTAATGCCCGTTAGTACTAATAAGTACATATAATACAATTGACCTCCGTGCTGGGTATGTCAGATAGAGTCATGGAATCTTTCGTTCAATAAGTTCTTCGAAAATTCGAATTGATGAGCCAATAGGATAACAAAGGCATGGTCTTC
>BNJU01004252.1_pt1 | contig 70651 bp, 91 predicted proteins | sample 8539281 | NCBI WGS metagenome assembly BNJU01 (sample SAMD00202456, study PRJDB9452) | human saliva metagenome | isolation source: human saliva | place: Japan | reverse complement strand
CACATGCACATGCATTTCTTTTATCTGGAAATATCATAGCACGCGAGCGCGGCTTCGCTTGCTTTCCCGTATACTCGGTACAGCCCTTCTTCAAAAGCAGCTCATCATGATTGTCGCAGCCAATGATGCGTCCCTGCTCCATAACCATGATACAGTCCGCATTTTTAATCGTGCTGAGGCGATGTGCAATCACTAGCAGTGCGCCCCTTCATCAGGGAATCCATACCACGCTGCACAAGCTGCTCGGTCCGGCTGTCGATCGAAGAAGTCGCCTCGTCAAGAACTGCGTCGGCGGATCCATAACCGCAGCCCGCGCATCGCGAGCAGCTGCCGCTGTCCCTGCGAGAGATTTGCGCCGTTGCTGCGGAGCATGGTCTGATAGCCGTCCGGCAGGCGGTTGATGAAGCCGTCCGCGTCTCGCGAGCTTTGCGGCTTCGATGCACTCTCATCCGTCGCGTCAAGCCGCCCGAAGCGTATATTCTCCATCACCGTGCCGGTAAAGAGGTTGGTGTCCTGCAGTACGATGCCGAGCGAAGCGCGAGATCCGCTTTTGATTTTTGAGATATTGATGCCGTCGAAGCGAATCTTTCCCTCCCGAATCTCGCAGAAGCGGTTGATGAGATTCGTGATGGTCGTCTTGCCCGCGCCGGTGGATCCCACAGCAATCTTCTGCCCCTTCTCCGCATAGAGGCTGATGTCATGGAGCACGGTCCTCCGGCACATAGCCGAAGTCGACATGTTCGAGTGCCACGCGACCTTCCACCTCGATCAGTTCCACGCTTCCATCCGCCTGATGACATGCCGCCACGCCCAGAGTCCGGTACGCTGTTTGGTCTCGGTGAGCGAACCGTCCGCATTTTCGATCACACTGACCAGGGTCACATAACCCTCGTCGATCTCGGACGGTGTATCGAGCAGCTGATAGATATGGTCGGCACCCTGCCGCCGCCATCGCAACCGAATTCAGCTGGGTCGCAATCTGCGTGATGGGGCGCGAAGTTCTGGCTTCAGGGTCATGAAGGCAACGAGCGTGCCGATGCTGAGCCCGAAATTCCCTGTTCAGTGCAAAGATTGCGCCGACCGTCGCTATCAGCATATAGCTGCAGGCGACCGAGTTGCGCCGCAATCGGCAGCAGGACATCTCGCAATGCCGTTCGCTTTTGCGCTCGCATCCCTGAGCTTTTTGGTTCCGCTGTTCAAAGTCCGCAACGCTCTGTGATTCATGGAGAAAAACCTTGATAACCTTCTGCCCCTCCATCATCTCCTCAATATAACCGTTCAGACCGCCGAGCTCCTTCTGCTGAATGCCGAAATATTTGCCGGAGATATTCGCGACCCTTGCCGGAAATAAAGAGCATGAGCGCCGTTAAAACAAGCGCAATCAGCGTGAGCGGAACATGCAGAAGGAACATGCTCGCGAGAACCGTGATGACGGAAAGAATCATGCTGGCGAGCTGCGGAACACCTCGACAATCAGCTGGCGCAAGGTGTCCGTGTCGATTTCGTATAGACAGACATGATGTCTCCGTGCGCATGCGTATCAAAATAGGGATATGGGCAGCGACTCCATGTGCGCAAACAGGCGCTCCGAATTTTTGAGGAGCGTCCCTCGTCCCACATAGACCATGAGGATCGAATAGATGTGTCGCAACCACGGAAATCAGATAAATCAGTGAGATGTGCTGCAGCGCAGCGAGAAAGCGGCGCAAAATCACGCTGCTCCGCGTGCAATAGCGGGGTGATATAGTTGTCAATCAGTTTCGAATGAACAGCATGCCGTAGTATCCGCAAAAAGCCGCCGCAATGACACAGACCAGAACAATCAGCATCTGCAGGCCGTAATCCTTCAAAAATACCGAAGTCAGGGCGTCGGCGCTCCGCGAGGTAATGTTACCCAGATTTGCCTTTTTCTTCGTGTTTGCCATCGCGTTACGCCTCTCTCTCGTCAAAGTCGCCGCCGCCCTCTGTTCGCGCGGCAACCACAGAGGCGTAAACTCTATTGTCTTTAACAATTTCTTCGGGTGCCGAAACCGCTCACCCGTCCCTCATCGAGCACCAGAATGCGATCCGCATCCTTTACGCCCGAAATGCGCTGGGAGATGATGAACTTCGTTGTATTCGGAATCTTCTCCCGGAATGCCTTGCGTATGGAAGCATCCGTCGCGGTATCGACTGCGCTGGTCGAGTCGTCGAGAATCAGAATTTTCGGCTTTTTGAGAGCGCTCGCAATGCAGAGACGCTGTTTCTGTCCGCCGGACACATTGCTGCCGCCCTGTTCGATCCAGGTGTTATAGCCGTCCGGAAAACTCCGCACGAACTCTATCGGCACAGGCGGCAGGCGCTCTCGCAGTCCGCATCGCTCGCATCGGGATTTCCCCAGCGAAGGTTATCGTAAATGGTTCCGGAAAAACAGAGTGTTCTTCTGAGCACCATGCCGACTGCGTCTCGGAGCACCTTTTAAGTCATAGGTCTTTACGTTCCTGCCGCCGACCAGAACCTCGCTCTCGGTCGCGTCATAGAGACGCGGAATCAGACTGACCAGAGAGGTCTTTGAGGAACTGGTTCCGCCGATGATACCGATGGTCTCACCGAACGCACCGAAAGCGTAACATCGCTCAGCACAAAGCGCGGATTCTCTTCCTCGCGGAAACCCGGGTCCCTGCTGCATCGCCTCTTCCCGTGTCATGGTCCCGTTTTCAACGGCTGCCATGCGCCCTGCTTTTCCTTCTGTTTCCTGACTCCTTCGGATTATCCCAATCGACCGGCTCTCGCGCTTTCGTAGGGAAAAACGAAACCTTCGAAAAGACCACCGATCCGTCTTCCACTTCCGTAATCGGCTGTTCGGGCGTCTGAATCTTCGGACTTCGAGAGCATTTCTTCGATGCGCCGTCCGCTTGCCACCGACATCGTAATCATGACGAAGACCATAGCCAGCATCATAAGCGACATCAGAATGCTGATCATAGAGTAAAGAAAGAGGTCAGTTGTCCTGTGGTGAGCGATCCCGTCACGACCCTCATGCGCGCCGAAACCAGGAAATACTGATCGCGCAGCCGTAGACTGCGAGGTAGAGGGCTCGGAAATAAAGCAAACCAGTCCTTCCGCCTTCACAAAAAGCTTATAGATATTCTCGGCGGAAACCTTTAAATCTTCCGATTTCGAACTCTTCGCGCACAAAACTTTGACCACGCGAATACCGGTCACATTTTCCCTGTACGCTCGCATTCAACGCATCGTATTTCGAAAAGACGCGCGTGAACGCCTTGTCCGCAAATTTGATGACCAAGACCAGCACAATCAGAAGAAAGCCGAGTGCGACCAGAAAAATCATCGAAAGCTTCCGGCTGATGCTGAAGGTGAGCGTGCGTGAAAATCAACGTGGCAGGCGCCCGCATGCAGGTCCGCAGTATCATCTGATAGGAGTTTTGATGTTGGAGACATCTGTCGAGCCGCGTTATGAGGCCCGCGGTCGAGTATTTATCGAGATTGCTGAACGAAAAGCGCTGCACGCTTCTGTAGATCCCTGCTCCGAAGGCTTGCGGCAAGTCCCGCCGCAGCATCCGCCGCAAAATAACCGCCGATCGAACCGAAAAGCAGGCTGAAGAGCGCGAGCGCCACCATGAGTCCGCCCGCCCGAGCTATCAACATTAAAAATTTTGTGCCTGAATGCCGTTGTCAATAGATTCGCCATGACAAGAGGCACCAAATTTTTCCACTACCACTTCCATAACCATGCCGAAAACGGCAAGCAGGGAAATGAGGCGGTATTTCTTCCCAAATATTTACCGAACGTTTTAATCATATGATTCCTCCGCGCGTTTCTTCCGTCGCGAGTGAAAGTGCAAGTTCCGCCATATCCGTAATCCGGCTTCCGCTCCTCTGCGGAGAGCGTCTCCCCGGTCAAAGTGATCGCTGACCGTTAGGGATGGAAAGCGCCTTTGCCCCGAGAGAGGCAGCGGTCGCATAGAGTGCCGCCGTCTCCATCTCAACGGCGAGCACCCCCATCTTCCTCCACTTTTCAACGGCGGCCGTGCCCTCCGCGGGTCCGTAGAACATATCGCTGGTCAGTACCGCCCCAACCGCAACACGTTTGTTTGAAATCGCAGCTTCCGCGCCGCGCGATACAACAGTTCAAAATCAGTGAGCGGTGCAAACGTCCCCGGAGTTCAAAGAGGGCCGGAAGTTTGAATTGGTCGAAGCGCCTCTGCGAGAACCAAAATCACGCAAGCCCTATACTCTCCTGCATGGCGCCGGCCGTGCCGATTCGAAGCAGTTGTTTTTTGCACCGTAAAAGTGAATCAATTCAGGTGTAAATACCCATCGACGGACAACCCATGCCGGTGCCCATGACCGAAACGCGCTGCCCGCGGTAAACTCCGGTAAAACCGAACATATTGCGCACTTCGTTAAAACAGTGCACTTCTTCCAGAAAGTTCTCCGCCAGACGCTTGGCGCGAGCGGGTCACCCGAAGCAGAACCGTCTCGGCGATATCACCCGGCAAAAGCCGCAATGTGCGGTGTAGGCACCGATGCCTTTGCTTTCTCTCTTCTCGCATTTCTCCTCCTCTCTCGTGCATACGTTTCCGCTCTTCTTCCTTTCGCTTTGCCGCTTGCGCCGCAAAGCGAACTTTCATGTTCCGCAGTTTGAAAAGAAGCGCTGAAAACATCAGCGCTTCTTTCGAGACTTAGGCCTCGCCCTCGGCGCGCTTCAGCTCCTCCAAATCCATGTGACCGTCGCGGTGCATCGAGAACTTTTCCATCGCAATTCTTCAGGTTGTCGAGCACCTTTCTGTCGTCCGCGCGTTTCAAGAGCGTCCGCGGGAACGCTTGATTTCAATCTCCGTCTTGTGCTTCGAGGGGCTGCCGACACAGCCGCCCGCGCTCATGCCCTCAATGAAGTCCTCGGGCAGTCTGCCGAGCTTCAGGAGCTGCAGGGCCTTTTACACTCGCGCCACCCGCACAGCGAAGCAGCTTGATATCGGAGACATCCTCGCCGCCTGCTCAGTGCACTCAAGCACAGCGTTTGCAACACCGCCCGAGGTCGCAAAGCGCTTCCGTAGATCGAAGCCTCTGGCGCTCGTTTCTTCCGGCTCGAGCACAATGTCCGCCGAACGGAGGAAAGCATTGAACCCACCGTAAGTCATAACATAATCCGCATTGCCTCGACGGACTTGTCCGCGGACTCCGCCTTCTGCGACACAGGGTCCGATGAAGACCGTCACGCAGCCCGGGTGGGTCGCCTGGTAGCGCGACACCGCGCACATCGGGGAGACCGTCGAGACATGTTTTCCTCGTACCGCTGCGGGAAATGCTTTTTAAGAGATTGATGAAGGCCGGGCAGCAGGAAGTTGTCATCTTCTTTGCCCTCTTCTCGCCTCCGACCACTCGAGTGCCTCGTAAGCCGCGGTCATATCACCGCCGAGTCCAACCTCGACCATGTCCGCAAAGCCCATCTTCAGCGCGTTGCGAATAGATCCCATACCGACCTTCTCGCCGTACTGACCCTCGGTTGCCGGGGCGCACATAGCAATGACTTTTTGCCCGCCTTGATCTCCTCAATCACCTTCACGAGGTAGCTTTTTCGCAGAGATTGCGCCGAAGGGACAACTGTGGGATGCAGCGTCCGCACTCAATGCACTTGTTCTCATCGATGACGCAGATACTGTACTCATCATAGGTGATGGCATCGACCGGGCATGCTTCTTACAGGGACGCACAAGGTGTACAATCGCGCCGTAGGGACAGTTCTGCGCGCACATACCGCACTCTTTTGCAGAGTTTCGAATTGATGTGAGAACGGAACTCGCCTATGGTCACCGCGCCGAAGTGGCAGGACGACAGACAGGCCTCACCGAGGCAAAGGCGGCAGTTATCCGTGACCGTGTAGGTCGACAGCGGACACTCGTCGCAGGCCGGCTTAATGACCCGAACTTCGTTCTTCGACCCAAATCTGTCCAGGGTATTCTCACCGCTGGCAAGCCGCATTCTGTGGCGGACGATTTCTCTCTCCTTATAAACACAACATCTGCCGATGGCCGGCTTTGGCCCTGGATGATTTTAAACACCATTTCCTTTGTGCTGTTCATCCAGCTGATCGTTCCAGGCGAGATGGCAGGTCTCCTTCAATCACCAGATGCCTTGTTTGGATCAGTGCCTCGTCGTTGTTAATCATAGTTTCCTCCTAGCGTGACAATGCTATCATTTTTAGCATAATCCCGGCGAAAAGCCACGCTGTATCTTGTCCTTTTTCCGCATACCTTTTTGCTCACTTTTACGCCTGAGGAAAGCAGGGCGCGGAGCAAAAGCGACAAAAGTCTTTCTGCGAGCACGCAAAGAGCACAATACCAGGGTCCAGGGCAAAAACCCTCACTGGTTTCCGCAAATTTTTGCGCGGTAAAGACCGTTGCCGAAAGAGACAGGGGCTGTCCGATCAATCTGGCAGCCGCCCCCGCCTTAAAGCTCACACCGACCGAAAGACTCAGCGCGCTTCCAAAAAGGCGCGAGTACCGGAAGGTAAAGTGCCCGAACGCGCGTGTGGCGCGAGAGCTGGTAGAGCCCTCGCGACCTCCAACAGTTCTCTCGGGTTGCGCCGAGACCGGCCAGCGTATTCAGGTAAAAATCGGGAAAGAGACAAAGAAGCAGATCAAGAGAGAGCATTTGATTTCCCACCCAAATCAACAGAATCACTACAAAACCTCGCGACGGGTGCGGCCTTTATCATATTTCACAAAGGGACCCAGAACCATCTGAGTCCTCTCTCTCTCGGCCAAAACGGCAGACCTTATGCTGGCAAGCGCCCTGGTTAAAAATCCGCCCAGCACGCAGGGTGGAATTCCGGACCGCCTGCCAGTAACTTGCTCCAAGCGCTATGAAACAAGACGCCGAGCGTCTCGAGCGGTCCCACCAACAACAGCCGGTTGTGTAAGAGAGCGCTGCGAGCTCCCAGAGCAGCAGCCAAAAGCACCAGCGAAACAGCCTTGCTCTGCGCTTTCAGCCCTTCTCATTTTGCCTTCGGTCACTGCGTAAAAGGCATCGTCCGGAAGCTTGCCGCCCACTGCCTCGGATCTGCCTCATAGAGTACTATTGAAATAGCCCGAGAGCGCCTCTTCATTTCCTCACCGGCATCGCGGTGATATTGCAGGTCGGAGCGCCTCTTCGCAATGCCCTCATTCTCCAGGATGCCGAAGGTGACCACGCAGCCGCAGTCCGGTCAACATCCTCAACCGCCGTCGCCGCGCTTCTCTCCTGCTCCGACAAAATCTCGCAACCTGCGGACGGCTCTCGCACATCCTTGCAGCACCACCGTCACACCGGTCACGAGGCGGGAGCCGTTGTTTGCTGTCCCATGCATCGTCGTGAAAAGGCGGTCTCAGCTGCTCGCTCTGCCTCCGCGACCGTAACAGCGGGCTGTGGGAGCACTGCGATCGCCGTTGCATCCGCAGCGAGCAGGGATGCGATTTTGGTCGGTCCGACTTGAATTCCAAATTGCAATCCGTGACACCGTTCTCCTTTAGTAAATAGCGAAGCACATACTCCGGTGTCGCGCCCGGCCGGTTGTATACACGGTCTTACCCTGCGAGATCCCTGTACACGTGAATGTTCGTATCTCCGCTCACGCAGTAGAGGACGCCCAGAGTGTTGATGTTGACGACCGCACCTTTGCCCTCCGTCTTATTGTAGAGCGCGGAAGCTATTTCGCTGAAGCAGCGCTGAGGTCCAGCTCACCGGAGACCAGCTTGTCTCGCAACTTCATCCGGCTGCGACGCAATGCTAAACTCTGTACGTTTACTTCGCTCTTGCCGTCCTGATCTGTCCTGCATGAGGTTCACGAGCCCCATCGCGGTCGGTCCTTCAACGCGCCCACGCGAAGCGCTGTGTCGGCATCCGTCTTCGACTCTGCAGCACCTCGCCGCCGCTGTGCTCCGCCGCTGCCTCTGCCGCTCGCACTGCCTCGCTGCCGTACCCGTCTTCGCCGCACCGCAGCCCACAAGTCCCAGGCCGAGCAAAACCGCTGCAGCCGTTGCGACAATTTGTCTCTTCCAATTTCTTTCATCGCTTCCTCCTGAAACCTTTCTCTGTTTTGCGTCTTTCTAAGCATAAAGGCGCGCTTTGTCGATTTACGCGGTTAATGATATCACGCTATCTTCTTTTAGACCAGACAAAGCACTTCGCGCTTCGTCGCAAGCGAAAGCTTACGTTTTCCGTTTTTATATCGATTTTTGCAAGAAAATCTTTCGCTACTCCTGCGGAACTACTCTAAGCTGAACTCATCATTCGGATTATTTTTCGAACGTGACGATGCCCGCAAAGGCCTCTATCGTATTTATGATAGGAGGGATATTCATTTGGCAGAACCCTATTATTCCGTACGTGATTTAAAAAGATATCACGTCGGCGAGAGCGAGGTTCACGCCTGGACGCGGGTCAGTCTTTGACCCTGTATCCGGGCCGTTTTCTCGCAATTGTCGGCACTTCCGGCTCCGGTAAATCCACCTGCCTTGAATTTGCTTGCCGGACTTGAGCTCGCTGAGCAGCGGCAACATACATATACTCGGAAAAACCTGAGAAAATGAACGAGCAACAGCTGGTTCTGTTTTCGCCGCGAGCATGTCGGATTTATTTTTCGAGTTACGGTCTGATTCCCGACCATGAACGCGGAAGAAAATGTCGCACCTCCGCCCTTTTTCCGCGGTGTCGGAAAAGGAAGAAAGACAAAAGACGGCAAGAATGTACATGGAGCGTATCGGCATACTGATCAGGTCTCTGCACATGCCCGGTCAGATGTCGGGCGGCCAGCAGCAACGTGGGCATTGCCTGCGTGCCTCGCAAGCAGACCGGAGCTCATTTTTGCCGATGAGCCGACCGGTAACCTCGACCTCCAGGACGAGCGCCGAGGTGCTGGCACTCCTAAAGGACATTGTCCGGGACAGGCAGACGCTCGTCATGGTCACCCACGACAACTCGATTAGAGACCGCGCCGACCAACAGATTCGCATTGTGGACGGCAAAAATTGTAGAACGGAAAGGATAAATCACCAGCGGCAAAACTTCATCGCAGTTCTGTATTTCTCGTGTGCTCGCACTGAGATGGCACCTCGCTGCTCCTCTTCTTCCTGATTCCCCGCGCCCGCACACGCGTCCTATGTGAACACAAACTCAACACCTCGTCCATGACGCCAACGAAGTGCAAGTCGGCTATCCCGGCCAGGACATGAATTGCTCTCCGTCGGTTATGGGCAACACGAGCGGCATGAAGAATCCCAAAGACCGCGAAATCCAAAACGTCATTGTGCGTCTCTCGAACGATCAGAACTACTTGAAGCAGGACAGGATCCGACTAGAACACGACCGATCAGAAGAACTCTCACGACAAGGAAGATGAGAGCGATCTCACGATGCTTGGGGGCCGGGCAGAAATCTGGCATTGACAGATTTCACGGCGGCAACTCGGCCTTCACCGTAGACGGCGGCAACCACTCTTTGAAAACCAACGCAACAACCTTCACCGAGAGAATCGCTCTGCCCGCTGGAAAGCCGCGAGTATAAGACCGTAACCCTGCATCGTCACTGTCCGCGCCGATGCCATGAGGGCTATTACAGGCGTTCCGGTCGCTTTCTATTATGCGCTTCCTGGCAGCAATACCGCGGATTTCCGCGGCCCCAGTGGCAGGTGGAGTTCATCAACGTACATCAAGGCGGCGGGCGAGGTCGCAACCTCGACCGCAACCGGCGACAAGACCTTTGTGCTCGGCGAGGGCCAGGAAACCCGGTCGGCACCGCGCCCGCATCCATCAATTAGTTTAAAGTTCCGAAACCAGCGCAAGGTCCCGTACCGCGCGCAGGTTCACATGGATACGGCGCTTGCGGACGGCGCTTCGCTGCAGTCGACCGCGCAGAACAAGTCGCAGGCCTCCACGGGCTTCCCGTTTAATCTGAATGACGCAAACTACGACCGCAACTTTGAGTCCGCACAGCCGGATGAGGTGCTGGAGTGCCGACTACTCGATGGCCACATGCAGAATGCGGCAACGGGTACTACCTGCTGAGCTACACCGTGAGCTATAAGCTCACCCCGGATGCGACCGTCTCTTATCAGGAGACCTATGTGAGCTATGTGCGCATCAACAACCCTTCCATGGTCGAACAGCCGCCGGCAGCGGACAACAAGCAGGGCGATTTTAACCCAAACGACCGCCAGAAAGCCCGCATCATCCTGACGCTATCGCACGGAACCCGAAAAAGTCTTTGCCGGTCAGCCCTTCACACTGGTTCTCGCGTAAGAACGCCCGGCGATATTCCGGCAAGCAACATTTTGCCTCCGCCGAGTCCGAAAAAGTGGACACCCTCTGTCTTTTTCGACCGAGGCGGCTCCACCTTTGTGATTAACAGCCCGAAAGCCGGGGAAGCAAAGGAACTCAGACTGAATCTCGAGGCATCCGCGGGCGTGGATCCGCGTTCCTATACCATCACGCTGAACGAAAAGTTTGACTCCCCCGCGTTTAAGAACGCCGAGGATAAGCTGACGCTCGATATTCCGGTCTTCCAGGTGGCCCGCTACTCCATTTCACACCGGAGTTTCTCACCCGACAGCATAGAAATCGGCAAAGAGAGTAATGTCATGTTCAACCTGAACAATACCGGTCGCGTGATGCTCACAATGGCAGGTGAACTTTGAGGGCGATGCGATTAAAAAGACAAGCGCCCTACCTCGGCAATATCAAGTCCGGCGACAGCGGCAGCGTCGATGCGATGCTGAGTGAGCTGCGGCGAGCAGCGAGGAAAACAATATTAAAATGACCATCCAGTACGAAGATGTGAACGGAAACGTGACCAGCGAAGAGAAAAATGCTCACCTGACTGTCACTCGAGCCCGCGCCGGACATGCCTGAGACCGATGCCGACAGCGAGAAGAAGCTGAGAAAAAGCGTTCGCCGATTCCCTCTTCGGGATTCCGATCGGCATTGCCACGGCGGCTCTCGGTATCTACAAAATGCGCAAGGATAAACGTAAGGGAGGCGACGCGGAATGAAATTCCGGGATCTCCTGACGCTCGCGCTCCGCAATCTCTTCCGGCGAAAGACGCGGACCGTGCTGACCGTGCTCGGCGTGATCATCGGCACTTCATCGATACTCGTGATGATGAGTCTGGGCTCGGTATGAGCCGCCAGACCAAGCAGCTCTACCAAGAAGCGGGCTCCATGAAGACCATCACGGTCTACGCCTTTAACCAAAAAGGCAACGAGACGGAAATCACCGATGACACGCTGAAACAGCTGAAACAGCTCGATCACGTGGAAGATGTGAGTCCTCAGCTGGATGTCTCCGTGACCGCAAAGTGCGGACCCTATGAGGGCTATCTGTCGCTGACCGGCGTGTCTCAGGCATTTTAGAAGGAGCTCCCCGTGAAATCCGGCAAGCTCCCGCCCGCAAATGCGGATAACCTGAGCCTGGTCTCACGGCAATCACTTTCAGGATAATTTCTATAAGGCTTCGAAATCCGGCCCGGAAACTTCGGAAACAGCGGAGACGTACAAATCGATCCGTTGAAGGATACCATCTTCTTCATCTTCCCTGAGGCTAGCAAACCCGCGCCGAAAACAAGCGGCGGCTCGAGCGGCGGCACGGGCACTTCCGTCATCATCCGTTGTCTCCTCCTCGGGCGGAGACAACGGTGAAAAAGGGACAGAAAAAGCACATCCTCGATACCGCCGCCGTTCTGGATGGCGGCAGCAGCGGCTACAACAGCTACAGCTATTCCGTCTACTGTGACATCGATACACTGAAGAGCTTTTTAAAGCAACGCTACCGGAAGTATCTGGTCCCCGAGCCGAAACTCAACAAGAAGGGAAAGCCGGTCGACTACTACGTGTATTCACAGGCCTCATAAAGTCTTGTGGACGACATGTCCCATGTCTCCGAGGTGCAGAAAAATAGCGACCCTCGGCTACCAGGCCGATTCCAATATGGAGTGGCTTGAACAGTCCAAACAGTTCACCGGTATGGTGCAGGCCGTGCTCGGCGGCATCGGCGCGGTATCGCTCCTTGTAGCGGCCATCGGCATCATCAACACGATGATGATGTTCATCTGACGAGAGAACAAGGGAAATCGGCGTCATGAAGGTGCTGGGCTGCGATATGACCAACATCCGAGATCTCTTCCTCGTCGAGTCCGGCTTTATCGGACTGATGGGCGGCTTGATCGGCACCGTTTTAAGCCTCTTTGCTGCTGCTCATTAACTCCTTGTGGCGAGCGGCGGCAGCGAACATGCTTCTGTCTTCATCATAGCTGAAGGAGCTGCCATATCCTACATTCCCATTTGGCTTGCACTCTTCGCGATTGTTTTCGCCATCTTCATCGGCGCGGCCGCGGGTTACCTGCCCGCCAAGCGCGCGATGCGCCTAAGCCCGCTCGCGGCTATGCGAAACGAATAAAACATACGATAGGTAGAAACTGCCCGACTTAAAGTCGGAGCGGTTTTGCGTTTTCACACTGTTCTTCGATCCAAGCAATGGCTCTTCGAGCCCCTCCGCGCTGTAGGAAAATCTCGGAAACGCTCTCCTCTTCCGTGTCGTGAAAGGAATAAGGCCCGTCCCAGACATAGGCGCAGGCTGTGCGGCTCCCTGCTTCAAGCGGCGTCCAGTGCACATTTTCCAGGGGTTCTATGCCGCCGGTAATAGACGGACTGATGGCTGCCGTAATAGGCCTCGCCGTACTCGTAGTGGTCCAAGCTGTAAGAGACTGTGGTCTAATTGCATACGACCTCCTCATATCATGTTATACTTTTAGAATCAAGTCACAGAAAGGAATCTTTTCATGCTCAGCATCCGAATCTTCCCTGCCGTTTCTGCTCACCGTCTCCATGGGAAAGCGCCTTATCGCAGACGCCATCGCAGCCGATGAGGCCGTATTGCGCGCCGCAAAGGAGCATTGCCTCGTTAAAGTCACTGGCAGCACAATGCACAGATTTGCCGCAGCGCCTGCAGAAAAAGCTCTCCCTGCCCTTCCTCGCGTGGGCTTTCACCGAGGCCTTCAACCCGGGACCTGCGCGCTGTCGAGCATCCCTGCCCGCAGAGCGCGGACTTCATCGTACGGGCGGGCGAGTTTTGCGCGATCAAACGTCTTTGATGTCGCGGATACCCTCGGCAAGGACGATCTTATCTTAAAGGGCGCAAATGCCGTCCATCTAAAGACACAAAGTGCCGGCGTGCTGATCGGAAGCCCGGTCGGCGGCACCATGATGCCCATTCTTCAGGCAGCGGTCGGACGGCGCACCCGCCTCATTCACCCTGTCGGACTTGAAAAGCGCGTTGAACGCCCGATCGGCGAGCTGGCCGCGCCTCGCGAACCGGAGCAACGACGGTAAAGGGCCTCGGCCGCTGCAGAGTTGCGGCGAAGTCTTTACCGAGCTCGATGCCATAGAAGCGCTCTTCTCCTCCGTGCATACCTGTTTGCCGCGGGCGGCGTCTGCGGCGCCGAGGGCAGCGTGCTCTTTACGCTCAGCGGCAGCGAAGAAAAATCTGCCCGCGCCGAGCGCTACTTCCGTTCGATTCAGGACACGCCTTCCTTCCGCTCTGATTTTCGATTCGAAACACAGCTGTCTCAGTGATCAACGCATCGACCCGCTGATCGTGCGGCTCTAAGGGTATCTCGTCGCTCAGCATGCGCTCTCTGATGAGAAGTGCCCTGAAACGCAGGGCTCTTCGGCAGATAGCGGTCATAAACCCACCGCCGTAGCCGAGGGCGCGCCCCCGAGCGATTCGCGCTCACACAGGGCAGGAGTATAAGGTCCAATGCTTCCGGCGCTACCACAGGTGCCTCCGCCGAAGGTTCCGGGATGCTCTATGGTCCCCGGGCGCAGCCCGCGAGACTGCGGATTACATGTGCGTGCATAATTCCCTTGCCCGCGCAGCGCGGCACGGCGACCTGCTTGCCTGCACGAAGCATCTCCTCAATCAAGACGGCAGTCCGGATCTCCGCTTGCATACCGACAAAGCAAAAGACCGTCCTTTGCGCTCCGATACTCCGGGAGCGCAAGAATTTCCGAGAAAAATCTTTTCATCCGCCTTCGGCACTAGTCCTGCGGCAACGCATTCATCCTCTCGATGCAGCGCTTCCGCAGTTCTCTGTCATGACAACACCTCCGCTCTTCCGTCCCAGTGTAGCAAATTTCACCTGGCATTTCCACGCGCCCCTCACCCTATCGCGGCACTGCTCCTGTTTAAGCCCAAAAAAAGCGCCCGCCCGGTAAACCCGGACGGGCACTTCTCTTCTCGGATTCAGCCAAAGAGACCAAAGAATCCCTTTTTCTCGTAAGGCTCCGTGCGGAAGCCCTCGTAGTGGTAGCCGGTTTCATCAATCATCTTTTTGACGGTCGCCCTCATCCGCGGGCTCTTCGGTGACAAAACTTGCTCCTTCTTCCCGTGGGATGCACTCACCTTCTTCGCATTCGAAACTGCTTCCGATTGCATCGCCCACATGCGCCTCGCACATGCTGCAAAGCCATGCCGTCAATCTGAATGATATTCTTGACCATAGTTCTACCTCCTAAGAAACTTACAACCAGATGCCGCTCACTTCTTCAGACGGGAAGCGCCCGGCACCTCCGCCTTCTCTCTCTTCGAGGTGGGAGCAGCTTGAGCAGCCCGTCGGCGCGCAGTGATGCTTGTGGTCACCGCCGCAAGCACCGCCGCACTTTCGCCGCAGGAGCCGTTCCGCATGCACAGCGGGATTGCCAGAACCAGCAATACAACCAGGACAAGAAGTACCACGATGGTTTCAGGATTCATCGTCACTGTCCTCACTTTCTAATCAAACAAAATGAAATGTTACGCGATACTCAGCCGTTTGCGCGAACGGCACTCACATTCTCATGCTTCACGTGCTTCGGTGCCGGACGGAAAATGAAGTAGAGTGCGGCAAGCACCAGAAGAATTGCGACCGCGGTCCAGAAGGTAAAGCTGCCGCCCTGGGCAAGGCTACCGAGCTGGAACACGCAGAGCGAGAGGCACAACCGAGACCCATCTGAAGCCGAAGGTAATCCAACCCCACTTCGCCTGCCCCTGCTCACGGAACGCGGTCGCGATTGCAACCATGCAGGGTGCATCAAAGATGTTAAAGAGCAGGAAGCTAAGGCCCGCAAGCTGGCTGCCGTTGAACATGTGGAAGATAGCCGTAGAAACATCCGCCCTCAGCGTCGGAAGCCGCGTGTCAGCATGCCGAGCGTACTCACTGCCTGCCCTTTGCGAGTTTCCGCACTGACGGAAGCCACCGCTGCTCGCCAAGAGCCGAAGCCGCTGGCGCAAAGATAAACGCACCGCCTCACCGATGACCTTTAGGATGCTGTCCAAATCGTCCGCGACATACTGGAAGGAGGTGTTAAAGTGCATGAGTACCCACAGGAACACAGAGACGATGAAGATGATCGTGCCGGCCTTAATCATGAAGGCCTTTGCTCTCTCCCAGACGTGAATCAGAACACCCTTCACGGACGGCATGTGGTAAGCCGGAAGCTCCATGACAAAGGGGGCCGGATCGCCCGCAAGTAGTTCATCTTCTTCAGTGCGATACCGAGAGAATCACGATTGCGAGGCCCAGGAAGTACATGCCCGGCGCCACAAAGTGGTTGGTCGGGAAGAAGGTATCGCCATCATTGCGACGATCTCCATCTTCGCCGAGCAGGGCAGGAAGGTCGAGAGGATGATGGCTACGTCTGTCCTTCTCGTTCTCAATGGTTCTGGACGCCATGATAGCCGGAACGCCGCAGCCCGTGCCGACCAGCATCGGGATGAAGGACTTACCGGAGAGACCGAAGCGACGGAACACGCGGTCCATGATGAACGCGACGCGCGCCATGTAGCCCGAGTCCTCCAAGAAGGACAGAAGAAGAACAGAATTAACATCTGCGGCACAAAGCCGAGGATGTGTGCCGACACTGCTGATGATGCCTTCTGACAAGCAGGGCTCTGCATCCAGTCAGCCAGGTGAGGTCGCATGAAGTTATTTTGCGGCATCCGCGCAATCTTACCGAAGAAGACATCGCTCGTCCAGTCCGGTGAGCGTACCGATTGCGGTAACCGAGATGAAGTAGACAAACCACATGATAAACGCAAAGATGGGCAACGCCAAGAAGCGGTTCGTGACAATGTGGTCAATCTTATCCGAAGTCGTAGTTGCCTTTGCCGCCTTCTTCTTGACACAGTCGCCGGCAATCTCTCGAATGAACTCGTAGTGGTCTGTGATGACGGACTCGGCGTCGTCATCCATCTCCTTCCGCAGTCCTTGATGTCTGCCCGATATGCTGCTTGGTCGCGCATCCAGCTGTATTTTTCGATAGCCCTCTCATCGCGCCTCAAAGAACTTGATTGCAAACCAACGAAGGTTGACTGGATCTACCTTGCCCTCAATCGACTCTCGATGCGTGCGTGCACCCACTTTGGAGCCGGTGAATACATGCGGGAGCTCACCCTTCTGTGCTCTCGGCGAGTTTGAGACACAGCCTGCTGCTGCCTTCGTGGACTCCACCTCCCAGGGCGCTCCATCTCGACCACCGGCAACCCAGCCTTCGGAGAGCTTCTTAAGTTCAGCTCTATCGCCGTTCTTTCTGACAAGGTCCATCATGTTGACCGCGATGACCGTCGGGAGACCGATTTCAGAAGCTGGTGGTCAAGAGAGGTTTTCTCGATGTTCGTGCGTCGATGATGTCTCAGAATCGCATCCGGCTTCTCCTGTTACGAGGTAGTTTCTGGTGACCACTCTCTAAGGTGCACGGACTCAGCGAATAGATACCCGAAGTCCTGGATGATAACATCCTTATGTCCCTTCAAGCGTCCCTCTTCTTCTCGGGACCGTAACGCCCGGCCAGTTACCGACATCACTGTACCTCGGTCAGGTCATTGAACAGTTGTCTCTACCGCAGTTCGATTACCTGCCAATGCAATCTTACCGCCATCTAAACCTCTCTTTCCTTACCGCATCTCCAGAATTTCCGCATCCGCCTCGGAAGCGAAAGCTCAGCCTCTGACCGGTAATCTCGACCGGATCTCCGAGGGTGCCACCTTGCGGACATAAATCTCGTGCCCTTCTGTGATTCCCATGTCCATAATGCGTCTTCTGAGCGCCTCGCCGTGAATCTTCACGACCACCGCAGTCGAACCGACTGGGATGTCTTTCAGTGTCTTCTATCTCTCGCCTCCTCTCTCAATCCTTCTTTGCCGGCTGCGACCTGAATCTTCTCGTGCTATTTCCCGCGTGATCGCGAGTCTGACCTTTTCACATTGACAATGATGTCGCCGCCGTGCGAAGAAATGACAGTCGCGCATAGGCCCCGGCACAAAAACCAAGGTCACTTGGCGTGTTTCAGCCTCATCATTTCGCCGACGCGAACTACTTCAACATAATCTTCAGTATTCGTAAAAGCCATAGGCAGCATACAAACCTCCTTCGAAGTTCTAGGTTAGAAGAATCTATCGCTTACTTTTTAGTGATTTTAAATTTGCAAGTTTGTTTTAGTCAAATCTTTTTCCGTTAAGAACGTCAAACAAATAGCCGTGGGCAGTCTGCACCACAGCTCTTTTTACATAAGATATTCCGATTTTAAATCAGGAAGCTCCAAGTTCCTTTGCATGCCGCAAGCGCTGCTCATCCGGTTTTCCTGCAGATCACCGGCTCGTGCTGCATGAGGACGCCCGCCTTTTGCAAGCCGCAGCCCAAATATTCATCCACGCGCGTTGCCCCAGCCCCAGGAACCGAGAGAGCAAACCTTTCTTGCCGTCCAGAGCGCCCTTCACGCGATCGAACATCGGCTGGAAACTCGGAGTTCTCGAGGACCTCGGCACCCATCTGCGCACCGTACGCTGGGCAGCCGAACGCAATTGCATCAAAAGCTGCACCTTTTGCGCCGTCAAAATCAGCCGGTGCAAACAGCGTGACTTCAGCGCTCTTGCTCTCTGCGCCGGCCTTCACTGCCTCTGCCATCTTCTTCTGTGTGTCCTGTGCCGTCTAGTAAACAACGCAACCTTTGCTCATACGTTTCTCCTCTCATTCTCGTGCGCCTTAGCACATATTGCCATTTTTAACATCGATAAGAAGACCCCGCAACGTGGAAGCTGCTGAACGAAGAGTGCCGCGACTTCTCACTCGCGACACTTCCACCGTGCACGTTATTAGGAGGATATATATGACAAGATGACCGCTGTCAGACCAGAGACTCGCTGAGCTCCTTGCACTCCGCAAGCGCTGCGTCGTCCGGTGCCTCCTGGCACATAACCGGTGCGTGCTGCATCAGAACGCCTGCGTCATTGCATCTAGCCTCCCCAGTCGTTCATCCAAGCTCCGCCGCCCCAGCCCCAGGAGCCAAAGAGCGCAATCTTTCTTGCCGTGAAGCGCACTCGACGGATGCGAACATCGGCTCGAACCTCCTTCCTCGAGGACTTCTGCACCCATCGACGGGCAGCCGAACGCGATTGCATCGTAAAGTGCAACCTGATCTGCACTGAACTCTGCTCGGTCCGGAGCACCGTGACCTCTGCGCCCTGGTTCGCGCCTCCCGCAACAGCCTCTGCCATTGCCTGCGTGTTGCCGGTTCCGCTCCAGAATACCACCGCGACCTTGCTCATATTGATAGTCTCCCTTTTCATTGTGATTTGCCTCCGCTTATCGCGGATTGAACAGGATCTTGCGCGATTGCGACGCCGCCCACAGTTTCCTTCTCGATACGCCGTCCGCACCGCAGCGGACAATCAGCGTTTCTCAACTGCGCCCGCGCTGCATGTTCTCCTCGAACACTTCTTTGCAGCGGCGGTAGCCAAAACACTTCTCTCCTGGTTTTTCCTCGTCTCCGTAGACCTTCCAGCACCCGACACATTTCACCCCGTCCCTGCTGCTCTGCGTAGCTGCTACATCTCCGGCGGATAGCTGAGAAACAGTCCCACCCTCATGCGGAACCGGTCTTCCCGCATCATACGCGCGAGAAAGGCAACCGAGCGGTTCACATCTGCGGCTCATACCCAAGCTCCCGCAAAATGCTTGCAGCCTCTTCACGGCTGAGATCCCTTTTAGGAAGTCCGGACGATAAAGATAGATGAGTGCAAAGTGCTCTGTCATACGCACTGGTACAGCCCCAAGTCCCTTGTGTCTCAGAATTCGTTGAGCTGCCGGAGCTCGTCGCGAACAAAACGCGCATCCGCATAGTCGATGCGGAACAGATTTCCGGTCTTCAGACCTCGCGAACGTCGGCGCACAGTGCTCGACAAGAAAATGCATCCGACATTGCTTATGCCGTGTGCTCTGCCAATATGCCCTTCAGGGGAGATATGGAGCTCGTGAGAACGCACCACACAGGTATCTTCTCCGCCGAGTTCAATGCGTACTGACCATCTTGTGTAGAGACCGTATGCGTGAACAGTATCATCAATCGGCTTGCTGATTCTGTCCCGCATGCCGTTCTTGAACTCTGCAAAGACCTTTGCCTTACATCCGTGCTTGGTACAGAGATCGCAATACTGCTGCTCCATACACCTCGTTTCCGCCGATGATCACAACATTCATCTTTTCGCCCTTTCGGTGTCGCGCGTGTTGTCACGACTAACTTCCGTAATCAGGAAAAGCCCGCATTTCTGCGGGCTTACAACTTAAGTCTACCTATCAAACATTAGCCTCAACTAAAAGTTAGTATAGCATAATATGCCTTGAGGTCAAGACTCTTTTTAATTTTGCAACAAATTTTTCTGCTGCGAAGAAGGGTTCCACCCAGTGACCAGAGTACCGCAAGGCCGCCTCGCTTTTCCGCTTCCAGATTCATGGGAAGCACCGATCATGCAGAGACTGCCGCAGCAGTATCCAGCCTGCGGCTTCCCCGTCCTTACAGCTCACACGAACGCCCTCATAGTTCGGTTCGACCACGGTAAAGCGCGGGTCTTTTTCGACAAAGGCGCGGAAACGCTCCAGAACGCCGGCGCCGTAGGTCTTAAAATCGCTTTGCCAAAACTCCGGAAGCGACGCTCCTCCTCCTCTGCGGATTTTGAAGCCCGCAATCATATCCTCAATGCGCTGTCCTTCTTTCTGAGAAGGGCAAGGCACCGATGATCTTTGCCGCGATATAAGCGCGTCATCCGAAAAATGATTCTTCGAAGGCACTGTGGCTCGAGGTCTCGATTGCCAGCGGACACTCTTCGCCGCTCATTTTGAGCTCAAACCCCTTGTCAATCACGTTCTTATAGCCCCTGCGGTACCGGAAATGCCGGAGCCCGAGCGTCCCCTCGAGGAAGCGCGTCAGGCCGTCCGAGGTCACGGAATCCGTCACTATCACCGCGTGCGGGTGTGTCTCGCTTCGATGGCCGATAGCAGTGCAATGAGCTTATTCCGATTCACCTCTGTCCCGTCCGAAAAGACCACGGCAGCCCGATCGCCGTCACAGTCAAAAATCACACCGAGATCGGAACCCGAGGCTTGTACGGCGCGTTTTGCCGCGTCCATGGCGCGCTCTGTCCTCGGATTCGGCACATGATTCGAAAATTACCGTTCGGCGCAAGGAAAACGCTGCTGCTCACATCCGCGCCGAGCGGTTCCAGAATCTCGGTCGCAGCAGCTGGCTGCGCTGCTCCGGCATCCACCGCGATTTTAAGACCTTCCAGAACTTTGCTTCCTTCTCTTCGCCCGCCTCTTCGCAGATAATATCGCGTATATGAGCAGCATATGTGCCTCGAAGCGGAAAGTCGGAAGCAGGTGCGTAAACTCTCATAGGCGCGCTGCAAAATGCCGTCGAGCTCCTTCCTGAGAGAGCACCGCCGCCCACCGTGAAAAAACTTCATGCCGTTCCGCTGATAGGGGAGGTGGTCGCCGTCAGCATAATGGCACCGTCAAACGAAGCCTCATCCAGTATGGTCGACTGGAACATGGCTGGGTCGTGATGAGTCCGCAACGGCTTTCTGTAGCCCTCTGAGGCCTTCGAGGCGGCCTCTTCCATCATCTCCGCCGAAACACGGCTGTCAGCTGGCCTACGGCAACTGGAGTGTCTCCCGATCCAGCTCCGATCATCCGAGAGATAATCCGCAAGGCCGCCGCGATACACTTGACCATCTCAGGGGTCAGTGTAATCTCCTCGTCCGCGGTTTCAATGACCGTGCCGCGCACGTCGTTCCCGTTCTTGACGCGTAAAAAGTCTTCTAACTTAAGCTCTCTCTCTCCATACGACTTCGTTTCCTTTCTGAATGACAAAACTGCCCTCTTTGCCTTTCTCTGTATCAGCGAGTAAAGAGAACTTTTTCTGATTTGAACGGCAAACAGGACATGTTATTATCCTGAACTTAAATTATAGCAAACCCTTCCGACTGCGCACAATTTTAAACGCAGGTTCGCGAAGTCTTTTTCTTCCTCGAAACGAGGAGCGAATACGCATGTCCAATCTTAGACCGATCGCTTGCCGGGTATGACACACACGCCCTGTTGAAGCAGGGCGCTTCATTTCAGAGAGCGATAGACGGACCGAACCTCGCGGTCTCGACCTTGGCAAGGTCGCGCGTTACCAACTACGCCACTATCGCATATTCACACCCTGAAACCGCACACAGAATTTTTATCTATTCATCTCTTTTCCCAAACCCTTTGGTTAAACCTCGACCGATTAGTAAGAGTCAGCTGAACGTGTCGCCACGCTTACACCTCTCTCCATCTCACCTTTGTCGTCTTCAAGTCTTACTGCTTTCGCATGAGATATCCCATCTTGAGGGGGCTTCACGCTTAGATGCCTTCAGCGTTTATCCTGTCCCTGACTTGCTACCTCGGCCATGGGGTTGCCCCTCAACCGGTGCACCAGTGGTCAGTCCATCCCGGTCCTCCTCGTACTAAGGACAGTCTCCTCAGATATCTTTACGCCCGTGCCGGATAGGGACCGAACTGTCTCACGACGTTCTGAACCCAGCTCGCGTACCGCTTTAATGGGCGAACAGCCCAACCCTGGGACCGACTTCAGCCCCAGGATGCGATGAGCTGACATCGAGGTGCCAAACCACCCGTCGATGTGAACTCTGGGAGTGATAAGCCTGTTATCCCCAGGGTAGCTTTTTATCCGTTGAGCGATGGCAATCCCACTTTATACCACCGGATCACTAAGTCCCATTTTTCGTACCTGCGTCCACCTCGTCGGTGTCGCAGCTCAAGCTCCTCTGCCTTTGCGCTCTTCGAATGGTTTCCAACCATCTCTGAGGGAACCTTGAGCGCCTCCGATACCTTTCTCGGAGACGACCGCCCCAGTCAAACTCCCCACCTGACATTGTCCCCCATCCGATCACGGATGGTTAGGAAACCAGTGCCACAGGGGTGGTATCCCAACAGCGGCTCGGAAAGACTCGCGTCCTTCCTTCTAGCCTCCCACCCTATCCTGTACGAGTAACACTGAATCCCTGGTATCAAGCTGGAGTAAAGCTCATGGGTCTTTCCGTCCTGGCGCAGGTCACCAGCATCTTCACTGGTACTCAATTTCACCGGGTGCATTGTTGAGACAGCGTCAAATCATTACGCCTTTCGTGCGGGTCGGAACTTACCCGACTGACGAATTTCGCTACCTTAGACCGTTATAGCATACGGCCGCCGTTTACTGGGCTTAAATTCAAAGCTTCGCTTACGCTAACCTCCTCCTTCAACCTTCCAGCACTGGCAGGCGTCAGGCCCATATACCTCACCTACTGGTTTCGTATAGACCTGTGTTTTTGCTAAACAGTTGCTTGAGCTTTTTCTCTGCGGCTGCATCTTGCAGCACCCTTCTCCGAAGTTACGAAATATTTTTGCCGAGTTCCTTTAACAATGCTTCTCCCGCCGGCCTTAGGATTCTCCTCATCCACCTGTGTCGGTTTGCGGTACGGGCTGACATGATACAATAGCGGCTTTTCTCGACAGTCCCTCCACCGGCTTCCGCTACTTATTTTTCGCTCCCTATCACGCTTTCGGATTGTGCGGCGGATTTGCTCTACCGCACTCCTAGCTTTCGCTTCGCCCGGTCTTTGCTCTCCCGGGTCCGGTTTTCGTCTCCTGTGTCCCCACAGTTCTGATCATGTCAGGTGCAGGAATATGAACCTGCTGTCCATCGACTACGGATTTCTCCTCGCCTTAGGGTCCCGACTTACCCAGGGCAGATCAGCTTTTACCCTGAATCCTTGATATCGGCCATGATGATTCTCACATCATCTCGCTACTCATTCCGCATCTTCTCTTCAGAACTCCACGCTTCCTTACGGTAACGCTTCGGCACTCTGAGATTGCTCCTCTACCAATGTATTGCTACATTCCTAAGCTTCGGTATCGTGTTTTAGCCCCGGAAATTTTCGGCGCAGGACCTCTCGACTAGTGAGCTCATTACGCACTCTTTGAATGTGTGGCTGCTTCTAAGCCAACATCCTAGCTGTCTTCGAAATCCCACATCCTTTTCCACTTAACACGTATTTTGGGACCTTAGCTGTAGGTCTGGGCTCTTTCCCTTTTGACTGTCCAACTTATCTCGTGCAGTCTGACTCCCGACCATCATCAGTGCGGCATTCGCAGTTTGATATCCCTTGGTAGGCTTTGACGCCCCCTCAGGAATTCAGTGCTCTACCTCCGTCTGACTAAGTCGAGGCTAGCCCTAAAGCTATTTCGAGGAGAACCAGCTATCTCCGGGTTCGATTGGAATTTCTCCCCTATCCACACCTCATCACCACCCTTTTCAACGGATGTGTGTTCGGTCCTCCATTCCCTTTTACGGGGACTTCAACCTGGACATGGATAGATCACCCGGTTTCGGGTCTGCCGATGCTGACTGTAAGCCCTATTAAGACTCGGTTTCCCTTCGGCTCCGGACCTGTAGTCCTTAACCTTGCCAGCACCGGCAACTCGCCGGACCGTTCTACAAAAAGTACGCGGTTGTGCGTTCATGTATCGCACTTCCACTGCATGTAAACATAGGGTTTCAGGTTCTTTTTCACTCCCCTCCCGGGGTCCTTTTCACCTTTCCTTCACAGTACTATGCACTATCGGTCACTAAGTAGTACTTTAGCCTTAGGGTGGTCCTGCATTCCCTGCACAAGGTTTCACGTGTCTCGTGGTACTCTGGATCCCGCCAAGTTTCGAATCGTTTTTCCCGCACGGGGCTTTCACTTCATAGCGGACTTTTTCCAAAGTCCTTCCGGTAACCATTCAATTCTTTATGCAGTCTGAACCCCGCGGGTGCACGCACTGCGGTTTGGGCTCTCCGTGTTCGCTCGCCACTACTTACGGGAATCACTGTTGTTTCTTTTCCTCCGCCCACTTAGATGTTTCAGTTCAGCGGGTTCCCGGCTGTACGCTGCGGATTTACTGCACAGTCACTGCAGGTCTTCTGCAGTAGGTTTCCATTCGGAAATCTGCGGATCAATAGATATTTGCTTTCCCCGCAGCTTATCGCAGCTTATCACGTCCTTCATCGCTCTTAGTGCCAAGGCATCCGCCCCACGCTCTTTTCTGTTTAATCCTTACATGTTCTCTAGCGTAAGAACATGGGTTGGTCAACTCTGCTCTCACAGAGTTACGTATTATTACATTCATAGACATGACTTCCGTCACATCTCATCGGATACGACTTTCGTCGTATCACCTCGGATGTCTAGATATTCTCACTGAATATTCATTCTGTATGCGATTTTCAAGGTGCAAAAGCTGATTTTCATCAGCCATAGGAGCGTTCCAGCCCTTTGGCTCAAGCGTTCCGATCGCTATGAAAAAGAAAAATTCCGGCGCCCACCTATTCTCCCATATCGTTACCAACATAGTACCTTCGGCCGTCTTCCTCTTAACCGTCGTGTTCGGGATGGGAACGGGTGTTTCAAGAAGACGCATCGACACCGGAAATCCGGTGAACCTTTGATCAAAAACCAGACAGCACAAGCAACCCTTACTTTTTCCTTAGAAAGGAGGGTGATCCAGCCGCACCTTCCGATACGGCTACCTTTAGTTACGACTTCACCCCAGTTATCCGCCCCTGCCTTCGGCAGCTCCTCCTTGCGGTTGGGTCACTGACTTCGGGCGTTGCTGACCCCATGGTGTGACGGGCGGTGTGTACAAGACCCGGGAACGTATTCACCGCGACATGCTGATTCGCGATTACTAGCAATTCCGGCTTTCTGTGCAGTCGAGTTGCAGACTGCAGTCCGAACTGAGACGTTATTTTTGAGCTTTGCTTAAACTCGCGTTCTCGCTTCTCTTTGTTAACGCCATTGTAGCACGTGTGTTGCCCAAATCATAAGGGGCATGATGATTTGACGTCATCTCTGCCTTCCTCCCGGTTATCCTGGCAGTCCGCTGGAGTGCCCAGCTTTACCCTGCTGGCTACCGGCAATAGGGGTTGCGCTCGTTGCGGACTTAACCCAACATCTCACGACACGAGCTGACGACAACCATGCACCACCTGTCACCCTGTCCTCGAAGGAAAGCACCCATTACGGTGCGGTCAGAAGGATGTCAAGATTTGGTAGGTTCTTCGCGTTGCTTTCGAATTAAACCACCATGCCCACTGCTTGTGCGGGTCCCCGTCAATTCCTTTGAGTTTCATTCTTGCGAACGTACTCCCAGGTGGAATACTTATTGCGTTTGCTGACGGCACCGATGCCCTTTGGGCACTCAACACCTCAGTATTCATCGTTTACCGCGTGGACTCACCAGGGTATCTAATCCTGTTTGCTCCTCACGCCTTCGAGCCTCAACGTCAGTTTTCGTCCAGCAGGCCGCCTTCGCCACCGGTGTTCTTCCTAATATCTACGCATTTCACCGCTACACTAGGAATTCCGCCTGCCCCTCCGATACTCAAGCCTTGCAGTTTCCAAAGCAGTCCCGCGGTTAAGCCGCGGTCTTTCACTTCAGACTTGCAGAGCCGTCTGCGCTCCCTTTACACCCAGTAAATCCGGATAACGCTTGCCCTCACGTATTACCGCGGCTGCTGGCACGTAGTTAGCCGGGGCTTCTTACCAGGTACCGTCATTTTCTTCCCGCTGATAGAGCTTACATACCGAAGTATTTCTTCACTCACGCGGCGTCGCTGCATCAGGGTTTCCCCCATTGTGCAATATTCCCCACTGCTGCCTCCCGTAGGAGTTTGGGCCGTGTCTCAGTCCCAATGTGGCCGGTCATCCTCTCAGATCGGCTATCGATCGTCGCTTTGCTGGGCCGTTACCCCGCCAACTGGCTAATCGAACGCGGGTCCATCTCATACCACCGGAGTTTTAACCCCCGCACCATGCGGTGCTGTGGTCTTATGCGGTATTAACAGTCGTTTCCAACTCGTTATCCCCCTGTATGAGGTAGTGTTACCACGCGTTACTCACCTGTTCGCCACTCGAAATGAAGCTTTCCGCCCGAAGGTCTTGCCCTTCATCTTTCGTTCGACTTGTATGTGTTATACGCCGCCAGCGTTCATCCTGGAGCCAGGATCGAACCTCAATTTAAAGTTTATTCTGTTCCGGTCAAAATAACGTTGGTCTTTCTCAGTTATTTTTACCCGTTATTACTTGGTTTGGTTCTTTTTGAAATTCTTTTTGAAGCTCACGAACACATCTGAAAAATGTCCGCAAGCCCTCTGTTTTCACAGAGATTTCAGGGTTGTTTGTACCGTCTGATCTTTGATTTTCGTTCCCGGCCCGCCCTCACGAGCAAGCTTTGTGTACTATACCACCCCTGTAAGAAGGCGTCAAGCGTTTTTCAAAACTTTTTCGGACTTTTTCTCTGTCCGGGTCATGACGTTTCGATACCCGCTTGGAAACCAGGTACAGCAGTAAAAGCGTGCCGCGCCGGAGCAGCCAGAAGGATTTTGCTCGCGCTGTAAGCTGCCGAGCAGGGACAGCGACGCTATCACGACCGCTTTGGCAGGCAACATAACCAGAAGATAGCGTCTCCCTACCATAGTGACTGACCCCGCAGGCAAAATTCACAAAGGAGGAGGGCGTAAACGGCAACATGATGAGTAAGAACAGGGCCGCCGGCTTCATGCGCCCCACAAAGCCTCTCGCCTTTCGAAGCTTGTCTCTTCCGAGCAAGTTGCGAAGCGCGGGCAGTGCTGCACTTGCGCGTATCACAAAACACCAGGGCACCGCCGAACGCAGAGCCGATCCAACTATAGAGAAAACCGAAGACAGGGCCGAAGGCCGCGACATTGGCCGCAACCACAGCAGTCAGCGGTATGGGCGGAAACAGCGATTCCAACGCCGCCAACCCGACTCTGACCCAAGGAGTCAACTGATGTATCCATTCTGTCATCACAGTCCAATGTGAGAAAATCCTCCGTTCAGCCGAACACACGAAGTTTAACACAAATTTCGTGTTGATTCTGCGTCCGACGAACGAAGGATTCTCGAAAGATTGTTTTATGAATCAGAGCAGACTGCCATAGCCCTCACGCTCTGTCTTTCGAAGCGCAAGATAGGCACTCAGCGGGGGAAAACAGTCCCGCAAAAGAGCAGCACTGTCAGTATCAGCCCAGCCGTAATCGGTAGCAAGGGGCAGGTAGGAAGCTGCAACAGTTTTGCAAGGCCGGTGAAAACAGCAGTCCCACCTGAAGCCCCAAAGACAAGGCCGACAAGCGCACCGAAGAAACTGAGCATCATACTCTCCCTGAATGACCAGGGCGCGAATCTCCCGCTTCTTGCACCGAGTGACATAGAGGGCACTGTATTCGGCCCGCTGCCTCTGAGTAAAACCCCGTAAAGCAGCCTGAGGATCAGTGCAGCAGAGCAGCCAGATAAGCCTCGATCAAGAGATAGACATAGAGCAGCATGCGGTCCACATTGCCCGCGACCTCGCGCATCATATTTTGTGCGGCGAGCACATAGACACCCTGTCCGCTCCAGCTCTCCTGCAGGCTCTTTCTCAGCGCGTCGACATCGGTGCCCGGCTTTACCTTCACCATGACCGAGGAAATCAGGCTGTCATCGGCGCCGATCGGACTTTCCAGCAATTTCTCGTATTCCCGCGCCAAGCTTCGCACCTCCGGCATTCCCATGAACACCGAGGTGTCAAAGCCCATGCCCGTTTTTGCGAGCTTGCCCTAATGCGATAGGTCTTTCCGAAGAGGCGAATTTCATGCCGGTAGTCCCCCTCTACGCTCGCGCCGACCAGCACCTCATCGTCCGCGAGGGGAAGCTTGGCGCTTGCCTTGAGCCAGGGGACCACGGAGAAATCCGAATCGAAATCGAGGCCTATAATCTGCAAGGGATAGGAACAACAGCCGGCCGTCAGGGAAGCCAGGTAAAGTTGAGGGGCTGCCTCTTCCACCGCCGGATTTTTCCGCGTTTTCTCCAGCACATCCGTGTGAAAAAAGAAACTGTTCGGCTCCCCGCGGAGTATTGCACCGCTGATTTTGCTGTCATAGCCCTCCGGCACCAAAATCAAATCCGCCCCCATGCGCCCCGAAAGCGAGCGCAGTCCGTTTTTTAAGCTCAGCATCCAAAAGCTGCTTAAAAATAGCATGAGTGCGAGCAGTGCGGAGAGCGCGGCTATCCCAAAGGAACGTCCGCCCCGAACACATATGTTCTGTAGCGCCAGCCCGCGCGCATCGAGCCACTTTTCATCCTGCATGCGCATGGAACTCCTTATTTTGCGCCGTCCAGCGCAGCCTTGGCAGCCTGAACAAAGGCTTCTGCGGAGAGTGTCGCGCCGCTCACGGCATCTATGCTGTCCGGATCCTGGCTGTCGACAAGAAGACCCGGGAGCTTATCGGTTCCCCAGAATCGAATTTCTGTGCAATGCTGTAGAGTCCCTGATTCAGAGGCCTGCTCTTTCCGTAGTCCTCTCCCTCTTCTGCCCCTCGCGGTCCAGGTTCTGCATATCCACAGTCGTGATTTTTGCCGCCCGAGACCGTAATGCTCAGTTTTATGGTTCCGCCGACTTCCTGACCTCGGCCTCCGCCGTAGGTTCCGTCCTCGTAGCCCTGCGCGGCCTTGCTCTCCGCGCCCCCTTTCTTGCCGCAGGCCGCAAGGCTGAGCATCATAAATGCCGCAAGCAGTGCGATTCTTCTTCATCTTTTACTCTTCCTCCTTTATTCCGCGATAACCGGTCTCTGCCGCTTTTTTTCTTCTCCTCGCGGGCAATGCGTCCGTGCTCCAGCACAATCATCCGCTCCGCCTCGTCTCCGACCTCCGGCCATGTCACAACGATGATGGAGCTCCCTCGCATCAGGAAGCTTCTCGAAAATATCCATGACGAGATATTCGTTCTTCTCATCGAGGTTTCCGGTCGGCTCATCGGCGAGGAGTAACGCCGGGTGATTGATCAGAGCGCGGGCAATGCAGACACGCTGCCGCTCACCGCCCGGAGAGCTGGTTCGGCAGATGCTTTGCGCGGTCCGCGAGCCCCACCTCCCGGAGCGCTTCCATGGCCTCCTTTCATCCGGCATCGAGTGATAGTACTGTGCCATCATAACATTTTCGAGCGCGGTCAGGTAGTTCCAAAGGTGGAACTGCTGAAACACAAGGCCTATTTTGTCGCGCCGCACCTCGGTCAGTTCCTTCCTGGCTCGCTTGGTGATGTCGGTTCCGTCCAGAATCACCTCGCCGAGCGAAGGCTTATCCATGCAGCCTATAATATTCATCATGGTCGTTTTTCCGCTGCCGAGGGGGCCCATGATTGCAATCCACTCGCCTTTTTTCAACCGTCAGATTGATTTGATCGAGGGCCTTTAACTCCCCGTAGATTTTGGAGACATTACGCAAGCTTAAAATATCCATCTTCTCTTCTCCCACTCACTTATTCACCGCGCAGCACGAGCGCCGGATCGATTTCCACGGTCTTTCTGACCGGAATCAGGCAGGCAACCACCGCAATGAGGGCGGAGACCAGTATGGTGATCGGCACCAGTGCAAAGAGGAAGTGTACCGTACGCGAAAAGACGCTCAGGCTCACGCGAAGCGCAAAGAGATAACCGAGTCCCGCGCCAAGCGCACCGCCGAGTACACCGAGCATGGCACCTTCACCGAGAAAGTCTTTGACCACACTCTCGTTCGATGCGCCGAGCGCCTTTTTTAAGCCGATTTCCTTCCTCCTCTCGGTCACAACAGCCATCATCGTCGTCGAAACACATATCATCATGATGCAGAGGACAATCACTCGTGACAATCCAGACCAAGGCCTGCAATTTTTTGAGGACCGTATCCTGGGAAGCCGTGACACGTTTAACCGCCTGCGGCAGCAGACTTGAATCCGCGGCGGCGATTTTCTGCACCAGCTGATTCAATTCCGCCTGCTCCATCTCGACGCTGCATTCAATGACATCCGGTCCCTGATTGCCGATGATGCCGGTCAAATCTTCCATGCTCATAAAAATGAGCTCTTCTTCCTTCCCGCCGGTTGTCACGGTTCCGGAGACAAAGAAATCGGTCGCGGTCTCCTGACCGTCCCCTTTGAGGTGTTCACCGTGAACTTGTCACCGATATTCAGTTTCAGTGTCTTTGCGATCTCATGGCCGAGCAGGACTTCCCTCGACTTTTCCGGCCAGTTTCCGTGAATCAGCCAGTAGGGACTGTTTTGCTTTGCGCCCGCAAGATCCGTGCCTGCGAGCAGATATGGCTGTTCGCGCACTTTGGCGTTATGGTAGAGGTAGGGGGCCATTCCGACCAATTTATCCGCCGGTATGGTATCCCGAACTTCTTTGACCTGCGCCTCGCTGAGAGAGCCGCCCGACTCTGTCGGCATAATCAGTAGATTGCACCGTAGGAACGAAACTCCTGCCCATCTGGCGCGGGATGTCATAGTAGATGGTCACGAGTCCCGAGAGCACCGTGGCCCCTCATCGCAATCGCGAGGGAGTGCCGTAATCATGCGAGAACGCCGTCTGGCCAGCGAGGCCATCACCATGTGAAAGTACATGCGGCGGCGGCTCATTTTCCGCTCCCGCGGCTGTTTCTCTTTATTTTCCATGCAGAACCTCCGTCGGATTCAGATGCAGCAGGTAGCGTATGGCCGGTATGCTGCCGAGCAAGGTCACAAAGAAGATCAGCAGGGCGACAATCGGAATTACCATGGCTGCCGGCGGAATGGCCGAGCCAAAGACGCCGAAGCCAATCAGCTGGGTCAGCATGAGGCCCACGAAATAACCGGCCACGCCGCCGATCACGCCGGTCAGCATAATTTCCGTGAGTATGGTGCTCGATGATACGCCCGTTGCTCGCACCGACCGCCTTCTCGAGACTCTATCTCCGTGCGTCGCTCCATGACGGCAGCCGTCACAAGATTTGAGATGCCGAGTGCCGAACCGAGTAAGCTGAGCACCGTAATCAGTACCATGAGGAGCGTCGTCTTATTCAAGATATCGCCCTCGGATTCCGCAACCTGACGTATGGGCTTCGCGACCGAATCCGGAATGACTTCCTGAATCTGATAGCAGATGGAACTCACATAGGCCGTGCAGTACCAGACTTCCCACTCTTTGACCGTAAGGCTCAGCGGATTCTGCGCCGCCTTCCTCGCGAGCTCATTGTCCGGGGTCGTGAGCGCCGAGACTTCGATGCTGCTCACCACATTCTCCTTGCCCGCAAACGCCTGGGCAACCGGAAGCAGGCAGTAGATATACTGGTCCTCGTCGCTTCCGGAGCTGAAAATGCCTCTGACCACCATGGTCTTTGTCAGTTGATTGCTTTTTAGCTCCAGTTTATCGCCGACGGATAAATTGTTTCGAAGCGCATAAATCGATCCGACCATCACGCCGTCCGAATCTGTCTCGTCAAGCCACTCGCCGTTCATCTCCCACCAGCTCTTTAAATGCTGCATACCGGTGTCCACGGATTCACCTGTCGGCAAGTCCATGTGATGTTTGACCCAGGTACCGACCAGTCTTGTATTCTCGGCATTGCCGTTCACCTGCACCGTTGTGTTGAAATAGGGGGTGTAATCGACAATGTTAAAGGCCCAAAATATGGTCTTGATATTCCCGAGCTTCGACTCGTCGAGATAGCTCCGCTCCGCATCTGCCTCTTCGCCGATGCCGTAGAGATCGCCGAGCAAGGATGCATCCTTCGGCACGACATTGATGTTCGCGCCGTAGGTCTTTAATTCCTGGTTTACCTTATCGCCGACACCGAGCATGGTGTTCAGCATTGCGGTCGAAAGACTCACGCCGAGCGCAACGGTAAACGCAATCATGAACATCTTGCTCTTTTGCCGGAATACGGCGCCCAATACCATGCGTAAAAACATAGCGCCCCCTTTACTTGAATACATAGGACAGCTTGTCAAGATCGGCCGTCTCTATGTATATCTTTTGATCGTGCACCAGATAGGGGAAGGGAATGGGATTGCATCCGCCGGAAAAGCCTATGGTGCCCTTGTTCATCACGACATCGCAGAGCTTGCAGACCACCTCGTTCTTCCGCTCAAAGTAGCCGGTCGGCCCGCAAATTTCGCAGGCATCGAGGCCTCACACCGTAGGCGCTCTGTGATTTTTAGATCAGAATAAAGCGCATCTTGATGCCGTCCTTCGCGGTGTACTCATAGCGGTGCAGATGCTCATCCTGCAGGCTCTCAAGCGGCACGACAATGCGCCCGTCCTCAATCGCGTAATCCTCCGGCGCAGAGAGCGGAATTTCCCGCCCCGCATAGGACTTGAGCGCCGTGATGCTCGAAAGATCAAGCGCAAGAAGCAGGGCAAAAAATGCGGCCCAGTGGCGCACGCGGCGGTGCCCCGCCTTCAGCTTTCTGAGTTCCGCCCGATTGCGATAGCTCTCCGTTACCCTCAGGTGCCGCAACAGGAGCGATCAGCGGTATCACCAGCAGCAGGGCAAACAGAAGTGCGTCGAAAACGAGGCTGTGATTGATCACAAAGCTGAGCCATTCAAAAAACTTCGGATTGCGCGGAATAATCCGCAGCGAATAAAGCCGCTGCAGAATGAGTGCGGCCTGCGAGATACCGCGGAGCAAGAGTACCGGCGGCAACAACAAATCAAGTTCCCGTTCCCCGAGGCAGAGACCGCAGCGAAACGCAGCAATTCCCGAGAGCAACATAACGAGAATCGCCAGGCTGTAGCCGATGACACGGAACAAAACCGCCGTGCTGACAGCGCTCTCTCCGTAGCTCACAAAGCTGCTCACATTGGTCATGATCAGCGGAAGGTAGGAGAAAAACGAGGCGAGACTATATAGGACCACAGCGAGACTCAGTAAGATTTCGTATGCCGTCCGCTGTTTTTTTCGAAGATAGGAACCGAACAGAATAAGCAAGAGTAACAGCAACATGCTTCCGACAACGGGCAGCATACTATAGAAGTTTAAGGCGGTCCGATTCAGAAAAATTCGGTATCGAACGCAAATACGCCGAGAGCGCCGCCGCGAGAAAGCCGCCGAATACGGAAAAAGCCTATGATGCGAACGCGTTTGGCTCTCTCCTCATAGCGCAGCAAGGAAAACAAAAGACCCATGGTGACCGAAAACGCAATTCCGCCCTCCATGATTTTGACAAACAACTTTAGGATAGAATCACCTTCCCTCTCAAGTGTTATACACGGCAATACAGGCGAAGGGTTGCCCCTCCGCCCGTACTGAAGTCAAAGCGTTCTTTTTACCACTGCGGTCCGTTCCACTCGAAATCCGGCCACTCCGCAACCAGCGGCTCGGTCCAGAAGCGACCCGTAACACCGGTCTCCTTGTCGACGTGGAGCAGATAGTCATTGCCCGGTGCGCTCACAACGAACTTGACGTCATAGACGCCGACGCCTTCCGGGAACTTGAAGTTCGCGCCGTAGTGCGGGCCGTCGGAAGCGTTCATCGGCATGAAAGCGACCTCGGTCGGCTCTTGTCGGAACCCTTCTTCTGGATAATTGCCTTGACCTGCAGCCACGGAACAAAATCACCCTTGCCGTAGCCGAGGGTCGCGCCCTCCTGGCTCGCCGTGATATCCGCCTCGATGTGGCAATCGGAATCCGCCTTCGAGAGCGAGTTGCCTGCCGGCTCCATGTCGACCGGCTGGAAGTAAACACCGAGATAATCAGCGGACCGACCTCCTGGTCGTCACCGATCGGGAACTCCTCAAAGCCCGCGTCTTCGCCCGAGCCTTTGCCTCTGCCTTGGTCTCCTCCGCCTTGGTCTCGCCCATAGCAGCCGTGGTCTCTGCGCCGCTTTCCGCAGCGCTGCTCGCAGCCGTGGTTTCCGCGCTCTTGCTTCCGCCGCACGCACTCAGCGCAACAGCCGCAATCAGCATCGAAAGTGCCAAACTTCTTCATCATGACTCTTTACCTCCCTGTTTCTGTGTTTTATTTTTACCCAGCTGGTAACGATAGGTGAATATCGTCAAACGCCAGCAGAATAAGCTGAGGAATGAGATTCTCGTAGCGATCGTAAATGCCGAGAAGCTCGAAATTGAAGCCGTTCATCCACGGAATAACGGTTCTGCCGATTACGTCCGCCTCCTGCAGTTCGTACACGCCCTTGCCGACAAAGGAGATGCAGAGGATGAACATAAGCACACTCGTGAAGGTGAAGAAGGGCTTTAGGGGCAGGCGCACCGAGAGCTTTGTAATCGCGAAGTAGACAATCACGAGAATCACAACCGCGTGCCAATCCCGCCCAGAGCATCTGCGGGTTATTCGTGATATTCGCGCGCATACCCTGGAAAAACATGATGAGCTCCGCGCCCTCACGAGCAACCGCGAGGAAGGCCGAGAAGGAAAGCGTGTACATGCTGCCCTTGTCGATGCTCTGCTGTACCTTGTCCTTGATGTACTTGTTCCAGGTCTCCGCCTCAGCCTTCGAGAGCATCCAGTTGCTCACATAGAAGAGGACGATGACTGCGAGGAACATCGTGACACCCTCGAAAATCTCCTGTCCCGCGCCGGACTGCGCATCGCCGAGGCTCGCCGCAATCCCGTTGAAAATCATTGCGAGCACCACGCTGAACAGCACGCCGAGCCCGGCGCCGATGTATACAGAAGCCAGATACTTCCGACTGTTTGTCTTGACAAGATAGGCGATAATCGCCGCGATGACCAGAATGGCCTCAAGTCCCTCTCGAAGGGTAAGGCCGAGCACCGCGAGAAAGGTCTGCCAGGCCGCCCCGCTCTTTTGCTGCTCCGCCGTGTCCCCGTCGCTCCCCTGCGCCGCTGCTTTGCCGCCGTCCAGGGTGACGGCATCCTCGGTGAGCATGCTCTTTAAGGTCTCGACGCTGCTCTTTAACCTCCTGACTGCCGCCGTCTCGAATCACTTTTTCACCAGATAGAACTGGTGCTCACATCGGAGCCGCGGCTTCCCGGAGATCGAAGCCATAACTGTCTTTTTCAAAAGCCGAGTTTCTCGTAGAACTTATAGTAGGCAACATTGACCTGCTCGGTCGCTTTCTTACCGGCCTCTTCACCGCCCGCACCGTAGGCCTCTACCGCGCCGTCCAGGACCGTTCCCATGGTGGACGCGACCTCCTGCCAGTTGGCATACTTGGTCTCGGCATAGGCCGGAACAATCAGAAACAGCACCATGCAAAGCGCCGCCAAGAATGCCGCGAGCCCGCGAATCCCCTTCTTTCCTTGAAGCATCATTTCTTACCCCTTCCCGTATCCTTGCGCGAGCGTTTCTCGCGCCTCCTCAAAAGTACGCACACGCCCCTCTTCGAGTTCCAGCACGCGGTCCGCGCGCTGCAGATGGGCATGTTCATGTGTCACCGCCAGGACGCCGCAGCCGTTCGTGCGGAGCTCCGAAAAGAGCTCGATAAAATCCGCCGCACTCTTCGGATCCAAATCAGCGGTCGGTTCGTCCGCAAGCAAAAACTTAGGTTCCGTCATAAGCGCCCGCGCGAGTAACACACGCTTCGTTTCTCCGCCGGAAAGCTCTGCGGGATAAGCATCCTTTAACGAAAGTGCGCCGACCTTGTCAAGCAGGGCACTCGCTCTCCCGTAACTTCCGCCGTACGCCGTTCCCTGACTGTCAGCATGGCAGGGTAACGCCACATTTCTGCACCGCCGTCAAGGCTGTCAAGAGCCCAAGCTGTTGCGGCAGATATGCGAGTTCCGTGCGTCTGAATACACACCAAGCGTCCTCGAAAATGCTCCGGCATCCCTGCGTGCCGTAAATAAGCCGTCCTGCATCTGCCTTTAAGAGTCCCGCAAGAATTTTGAGCAGGGTCGTTTTTCCGCTGCCCGACGCGCCGACCAAAAACACCAGCTCACCGCGTTTCAGACTGATTTCGGCGTCGACGCGCCTCGACGCGACGACTGCCGCGGAGGAAGTACGCTTACAAATCCCCTCTGCTTTCAGTTCATCCATGGGACGTTTTCTCCGCGCAGGGCAAAGCAAAGATATACCGCGCTCACCGCAGATGAGCAGGGACCAGACAGGAAATACACCATGGGTCTCGTGTAGAGATTGCAGGCCATATCGTGCATCTTGCAGCCGCCGATTGCTTTTTGCGAACAGAAAACCTCAGCACGCCGAGCCCCAGATTCATGGCTGCGATGCCCGCGCCGAGCTTCTCCGGAAAAGCAGCGCCAGTACACGCCGAAGGCAATCACCGCACCGAGTCCCTGCTCCGCGATATCCATCCAGTGACACTTCATAAAGCTGCCGTCCGGCATCACGGGACAAACCGGCGTGATATGTACCCGGCGTCAAGAACAGCAGCATGCCGAGTGCCAACATCAGGACAAGCGAAAACACGTTTGAGTCGCATGATCGTTTATCCTCTCAAAAACTTAGTATGTTACTAATTGCTGCGGCATACAAATTCAAAGGAATTTGTACCTGTGCTTGCCGTTGCTTTTCTAAAGCATATGATAGTATATCTAATTGTCAAGTTTCGTTTCGGCTAATATGACGATATAAATGATATTTCAATAAAATAAAAGCGAATCGGACGTCTTTTCGCAACCGCTTCGCTTTGTATTCACTCAGAACTTTAGCTGAATCAGATCTGTCTCTTTGATTGTCTCGGAGGATTCTGCATCGACAATCAAACATTTAAACGCCGCCTTCCGCACAGCGCTGATTTTTATTGTCCTCCAGTTGATCGTCAAAAAGGTCATGGCCTCGACCGCATGTTTTTCCCAGGGCGCGATTTCCGGACTGAAGATGGGTTCCAAGCACCGCGTCATTCACTGTGACATCCGTCGCATGAATTGCGATTTTCTTATCGCTTTTGTTCTCGATGTACAGAAGGATTCCGGGCCCGAAACCGTTTTCTCTTTTCAATCGGTCCTTTCACAACGATTTTAACGCCCTCTCCCTCGTAGGCCACGGTTCCGCTGTCATCGAGCGCTCTTGATAGCCTTCGCCGCCGAGGTCCTTAGCGTAATCGGCTCCGACTCATAGATTTTATCGAGTGTTTCGCTGTCCAATACGCAGAAGCGGAACGTAAGCTCGGCGAAGGTATTGATTCCGCCGAGTCTCAGCGCGCGGGCAGAAAAAGCCTACGCCGTCTTCTTTTGTTTCCCTTTGCCGACCGCAGAAGAAAGAAGCGGCGCTATCATGCAGCCGTTCACGCTCATATCACGGACCTGCACCGTCACATTCTGATTCGTCTCGTTTTCGATGAGCAAGCGAAGGGTAGGCCCCAAACTTCCCGTTCATATCCAGCTCTTTCGCGGTAATTTTTAAGTCCCTCATGATCCAGAACGAGCAGTCTCTGCAAGCGACGGCGCTTCCGCCGTTTCTGTATTTGCTCTCCGCCTCACCCGAAGCTCATCTGCGCTTCCGCCACCGTTTCGACGGAAGCGGTCTTTGTCTCTTCCACGGACTCTGCTTTCTTGCTACCGCCGCAGGCCGTCAAAGCGAGCGCGATCGCAACGATTGCCAAGCTTGCTTTCTTCATTGCTCCCCTATGTTCTCTGTCTCAGCTTCTATCATAGGGGCTTTCCCATAAAACGCAAGTACGAAGACTCTTCGCGTTCTTTCCCGCATTTCGCGCCCCTTGCACGAATATAACGCCGACTTCCCCATTCCCTCACACTGCTCTTACCACGCCTTCTATGTGTGAAAAAGCTAACGTTTCACGGCAAATCAGTCAAATGCAACAACCGCCGGACTCCCGTATTTTTGAATACGACAGTCCGGCGGTATCGTTACCCGTCCGGAAATAAGCGTAATGCGAGGCGAATTAGCCCTGCATCTGCTTTGCGACTTCTTCCGCAAAAGTTCTCGCTCTTGTGCTCAAGGCCCTCGCCGGTCTCAAAGCGGACAAAGGTCTTGATTGCGATGTTTGCCTGGTTCTCCTTCGCGACGGAAGCCACGTATGCAGCTACGCTCTGCTTGCCGTCCTCTGCCTTGACATAAACCTGATCCAGAAGGCAGATTTCCTTCAGCTCCTTCTGGAGACGGCCCTGCACAGCGCCCTCAATGACCTTCTCCGGCTTGTTTGCCATCTTCGGGTCATTCTTAATCTGCGCCGCAAGGATTTCCTTCTCCTTCTCAAGGTAGTCCGCATCGACCTCGGCATCGCTCGTGTGAGAGCGGCTTCAGCGCTGCGACCTGCATTGCGACATTCTTTGCCATCTCCCTTGACCGCATCGTTCACAACATCGGTCTCGACCGCAAGAAGAACGCCGATCTTTCCGCCCGCATGGACATAGGACTCGACAAAGCCGTTCTCCTCCTAGAGCTGGCGGAAACGACGAATGTCAAGCTTCTCGCCGATCACGGAAATCATAGCGGAGAGCTGCTCCTTCACCGTGAGGGAGTTGTCTGCCTTCCACGGCTCTGCGAGGAAAGCCTCGAGATCTGTAGCATTGGTATCCAGCGCCTGCTGTGCAACCTCGCCGACATAGTTTCTGAACTTCTCGTTCTTCGCGACGAAGTCGGTCTCGGCATTCACTTCGACCGCAACGCCCTTCTTACCGTCAGCGCTGACAAGAACAGCAACCATACCTTCTGCTGCGATGCGGCTCGCCTTTTTCTGCGCGCCGGCAAGTCCCTTCTCACGAAGGAACTCAATCGCCTTCTCCATGTCGCCCTCGACTGCCGCGAGCCTTCTTGCTGTCCATCATGCCCTGCGCCGGTAAGCTCTCTGAGTTCCTTAACCATTGCCGCTGTAATTGCGCCCATCTCTTATCTCCTCTCGCTCTTTCTCTTAACGCTCGTTTGCTTCGATTGCTGCCTTGATTGCTGCCGCAGCCGTATCATCGCCCTCTGCGACTTCCTCGCTGCGGTGCTCCTCACCCTGGTGTGCCTCGACAACAGCGTCTGCGAGCTTGGAGACAATGAGTCTCACCGCGCGGATAGCGTCGTCGTTGCCCGGGATGACATAGCTCAGCTCCTCCGGATCGGGTTCGTGTCCGCAATGCCGATGAGCGGAACGTTCAGCTTATGTGCCTCCGTGACGCAGATGTGCTCCTTCTTCGGATCGATGATCACGATTGCGTCCGGGATCTTCTTCATATCCTTGATGCCGCCGAGGTTCTTCTCGAGCTTCTCAAGCTCCTTCTTGAGCTCCGTCACTTCTCTCTTCGGAAGACGCTCAAAGGTGCCGTCCTGGCTCATCTCCTCGATCTGGCGCAGTCTCTTGATTCTGGACTGAATGGTCTTGAAGTTGGTGAGCATGCCGCCGAGCCATCTCTCGTTCACGTAGAACTGTCCGCAGCGCTCTGCCTCTTCCTTAATCGCATCCTGCGCCTGCTTCTTGGTTCCGACAAAGAGAATCGTGCCGCCCGCAGCCGCGATGTCCATGACTGCCTTGTAGCATCGTCCACCATGCCGACCGTCTTCTGCAGGTCGATGATGTGGATGCCGTTTCTCTCCGTGTAGATGTACGGTGCCATCTTGGGGTTCCAGCGTCTGGTCTGGTGACCGAAGTGCACACCTGCTTCAAAAGTTGCTTCATTGATACTACGCCCATTTTATTTGCCTCCTGTGGTTTGGTCTTCCGCCCGCCTTTTCGGCGACGCTCCACTGCTCTTCGCAGCACCCGGGCGCGCCTCGGCGGACGTGTTGTCTGGGAAAAAAATCCCGTAACTCACTTACTCTATCACTTTTTTTGGTCGTTTTGCAAAAGGATTTTAACGTTTTGCGGCAGCGGTTCTCCGTTTTCCGTTTTCTTCCTGGTAGGCCGCGATCTCTTCAAAGACCGCATCGTTCAAAAATTTTAATGTAGGTACCCGCATACCGCTGGAACGGCTCTCTGATGACGCCCGCGCTCGAACTTTCGGAGCGCATTCACAATAACCGAGCGGGTGATGCCGACTCTGTCGGCAATTTTGCTTGCGACCAGGACGCCTTCGGTCCCGTTCAACTCGCTAAAGATGTGGGTAACAGCTTCCAGCTCCGAAAAGCTCAGGGTCTGAATCGCCCCGCGCACAATCTGAAGCTTTCTCGCTTCCTCCTGATACTCCTCATTCACACTTTGGCGCATCGCCATGCCGATGACCATCGCCGCGTACTCGCTCACAATGATATCGTCAATGGTAAAAGCCGCCTCTTTGTATGCCATCAAAGTTCCAAGACGCTCACCTGCAATATAAATCGGTGTAACAAGCGCCTGGCGGTTCTGTACCGCCTCGCGCGCAAAACCCAGAGTTTCCAGATTCACATTTTCCTTGGTAGACAGGATGGCAAGCAGCCGCTCGTTTAAAAGCGAATCGGCATAACTTCCCACCTTGCCGCTCAATAGACCGCCAAACTCTTCTTGCTCTCCCCCGTTTATGCCGCCTGTACCAAGAATTTTACCCTTCTTGCTGATGACCAGCGTACTTCCGTCCAAGACAGAGCTGAGAATCAGCAAGATGTCATTGAACTTTACCCTCACATTTTTTCCGTTTTGCAGCAGCTGGTTTATCTTTCTGGTCTTGTCAAGTAATTGCACGCTCATGATGTCTCTCCTCTAATGTCAATCTCCCGGTTGTGCCTTTGCTGCAATCGAACTTCTCAGCCTTTGTCCTCCTTTCTGAGCACTTCGCTGTGTCCGCAAGCTTCATTTGCGCAGACCAACTTATTGCCACGTTCCGTCATATAGCCACCGCACTTCTCGCAACGCTTTTCCGACGGCTTTGCCCAACTCATAAATTCACAAGTCGGGTTGTTCTCACAGCCGTAGTAAATGCGCCCTTCTTGGTTCTCTTACGCACCAGTTCTCCCCGCACTTCGGACACTTAACCCCTGATTTTTCTCGAGATAGGGTTTCGTGTTCCGGCACTCGGGAAGCCCGGGCAGGCAAGGAACTTACCGTGCGGACCGTACTTTATGACCATCCGTCTGCCGCAGAGTTCGCAGTCGACATCACTCTCTTCGTCTGCGATTTTAACGCTGTCCAAATCTTGTTCCGCTTTCTTTACCGCAGCATCGAGATCCGGATAAAAAAATTCTCTACTACAGTCTTCCAATTCATTTTACCTTCTCCGACCGAGTCAAGCAAGCGTTCCAGATTTGCCGTGAACTGCGGGTCGACAACGACCGGAAAAGACTGCACCATCATACGGTTTACAACCTGTCCGAGCTCCGTCACATAGAGATTTTTCTGTTCCTTAATCACATAGCGACGCGCCAGTATGGTCGTAATGGTCGGTGCATAGGTACTCGGACGCCCTGATGCCCTGTTCCTCCATGGCGCGGACCAGGCTCGCCTCCGTGAAGTGCGCCGGCGGCTGGGTAAAATGCCGCTCCTTGTCAAAGCCTTCGAGCACAAGTTCCTCGCCCTCGCTGAGCTTTAAGAGTGCCGCATCCGGCTTCTCCTCCTCTTCTTCCTCACTGTCGCTGTACACTTCCATAAAGCCGGAAAATTTGAGTGAGGAACCGGAGAGCGCAAAGCGGTGCTCCCCGCAGGCTAGCTTGACGGAGGTGGAAGCATAGACCGCCTCCCGCATCCGTCCCGCCGCAAAACGTTTCCAGATGAGCTGATAGAGTCGGAACTGATCGCGAGAAAGCGAGGTCTTTGCCATGGTCGGTGTCAAGCTGATGTCAATCGGACGGATGGCTTCGTGGGCATCCTGAATCTTCTGCCCGCTCTGCTTCTCCTTCCTCTCCTCTGCGACATAGTCCGCGCCGTAGTTGTCACGTATATACTCTCGCGCGAGCTTATCCGCCTCTTCGGAAATACGGGTGCTGTCCGTTCTCAGATAGGTAATGAGAGCTATAGTACCTCTGCCCTCCACCTCGACGCCCTCATAGAGCTGCTGCGCAATGCGCATAGTCTTCTGCGTCGAGAAATTGAGGCGTTTCGAGGCCTCCTGCTGCAGGGTGGAAGTCGTGAACGGCAGCGGCGCCTTGCGACTCCGCTCGCTCTTCTTGATTTCCTGCACAAGCAGCGGCTTTCCCTCACAGTCCGCAATGACCTTGAGACACTCTGCCTCACTGTGAAGTTCCACCTTCTCCTTGCCGACACCGTAGTAGCGCGCTTTCAGCGCCTTTTTGCCGCCCTTGGCGTGCGTCTCCGCTTCCAGAGACCAATACTCCTTCGGCACAAAAGCCTCAATTTCGGCCTCACGATCGCATATCATACGAAGTGCGACCGACTGTACTCTGCCTGCGGAGAGCCCGCGCTTTACCTTGGCCCAGAGCAGGGGGCTTATGCTGTAGCCCACCATGCGGTCCAAGATACGGCGTGTCTGCTGCGCATCGACCAGATCCATGTCAATGGCTCTGGGATGCTTGATGCTCTCGCGCACCGCGTTCTTTGTGATCTCGTTGAAACTGATGCGGTACACCTTTTTGCCGGACTCATCCAACTTGAGTGCCTTCTGCAAATGCCAGCTGATGGCTTCGCCCTCGCGGTCCGGGTCCGTTGCGAGATAAATTTTGTCCGCTTTCTTCACTTCTTTCCGAAGTTTTGCGAGCACATCGCCTTTTCCGCGAATTGTGATATACTTTGGTTCATATCCGTGCTCGACATCGATGCCGAGCTGAGATTTCGGGAGGTCGCGAACATGTCCCTGACTCGCATCCACCACATAATTGGAACCCAAAAACTTCTTAATTGTTTTCACCTTTTGCCGGTGACTCCACGATCACTAAATTTGACGCCATTCTGATTGAATCCTTCTCAAAAATGTTGTTGTTTTTTCGCGGAACACTGCGAAAAGTCTCCTATAGCAAGAAAGCGTGATTAACATTACCGCATTTCAGAGAAGTTTGCAAGTATGTTTCAATCCCAGTGACTTCAATTTCTGCTTTTTAAGCTAGTTTTCTACCGACTACAGAAAGGAAAATATATGGCTTTAGACGGTATTGTCATTGCAGCGCTCGTCAAGGAATTGCGCGACACGCTGCTCGGCGGGCACATTCAGAAAATCGCAATGCCCGAAAAAAACGAACTCCTCTTGACCGTTAAGAATCACGCGGCGCAGCATCGCCTCTTAATCTCCTGCGAGGCCTCGCTTCCGCTCCTCTATCTCCAAGCGGACAATAAGCCGAGTCCGCTCACGGCTCCCGGCTTTGCAATGTTACTGCGGAAGCACATCGGCTCCGGCAAAATAACCGCCGTGGAACAACTCGGGCTGGAGCGCATTGTCCGCATCGAGAGCATGCAGCTCAATGAGCTGGGAGACATTGCGCCGCGCGCACTGTATACGGAACTCATGGGCAAGTACTCGAATATCATCTTCACCGACGAAAACGATATTATCTTAGACAGCATGCGGCGCGTACCCGCGAGCGTGAGTTCGCTCCGCGAGGTGCTGCCGGGACGGCCCTATTTTATTCCGGAAAAACTGAAAAAAACCAACCCGCTCGGACTTTCCGCGACGGATTTTTCCGCTGCCCTCACCGCGCAGGGCTCGCTTCCGCTGGACCGTGCACTTTCATCCGCCTTTTCCGGAATCTCCTCGCTGGTCGCACAGGAGATTCTGTTTCGCGCCTCTCTCGACCCGCGCGAAGTCTTTGACGGTCTGTCGGATGAGAAGCGGAACACGCTCTATTCTGTCTTCTTCCTTTCTGGAAGAGGTGCGTGAGCGCTTCGATCCCGTTATGTACCTCCGAGACGAAATCCCGGTCGAATTTTCGGCCCTCCCGCTAAGGACCCTCGAAGCCGAAGGGCTTGCGTGCCGTCGCTTTTCGTCCGTGAGCGAATTGCTCTACTCCTACTATGCGCTCCGCGCGGAGAGCTCCCGCATGCGGCAAAAAGTCCTCGGACCTCCGTCGCCTGGTTCAAAACCATTTGGAGCGCAGTCAGCGAAAGCGTAGTTTGCAGGAAAAAAACAGCTCGCGGACAGCCAAAAGAAGGAGAAGTACCGCGTCTACGGCGATCTTTTGAATAGCTATGCGTACCAAATTCCGGCGGGGGCGGATCACTACGTGGCCGAAAACTTCTATGACGAAAACCGGCCGCTTCGAATTCCGCTCGACAAGAACTTAAGCCCCGCCGAAAATGCGAAAAAGTACTTTTGACCGCTACGCCAAGTTAAAGCGCACCGAGCTCGCGGTCGGCGCGGAACTCGAAAAAGACCGTGCAGGGAAGAAGCACATCTCGCCTCCGTTCTGACCGCCCTTGAACTTGCAACCGAAGAGAGCGACCTCGCGGAGATACGCGAAGAGCTCGCATCTTATCAGTATGTCAAACGCCAGCGTTCACCGAAGGAAAACGCCCGCAGAAAAATTCAGTCGCACCCGCTTCATTTCCGCTCGAGCGACGGCTTTGATATCTATGTCGGCAAGAACAATTTCCAGAACGAGGAGCTCACCTTTCAAAAGTGGCTTCCGGCTCTGACTGGTGGTTTCACGCAAAGGGCATGCCGGGATCCCATGTCATTGTCAAAGCGAACGGGCAGGAACTTCCGGACCGCTGCTTTTGAAGAGGCCGCTTCGCTTGCCGCCTACTATTCCAGGGACGGGATCAGGACAAGGTGGAGATCGACTACCTGCAGCGCCGCAACGTGAAAAAGGTAAACGGCGCACCGCCCGGCTTTGTGATTTACCACAGCAACTGGTCCATGATGGCAAAACCGCGGGCGGAGATTTAAACGCCGCTCAAAATCTGCGACTACTTTTCCGCTGTATGAAACCCGGATGTAGCAAGCAGGGATTTTCACCAACTCTTTTTGTCCTATATCTCTGTGACGCAAAAAGCGGGCAGTTCGGAATTCCGAACTGCCCGCTTCTTATTTCATTATGTTCGAAGCGGCTTTTCTTACATCATGCCGCCCATGCCGCCTGCCGGCATTGCCGGTGCCGCCTGGGGCTCCTTGATGGTCGCAACCGCGGACTCGGTCGTGAGCAGGGTGCTCGCAACGCTCGTCGCGTTCTCGAGTGCCGTTCTGGTCACCTTTGCCGGATCCAGAATGCCCTCCTTGACCATGTCGACATAGACCTCGTTGTAAGCGTCGAAGCCGATGCCCTTCTTGCTCTCCTTGACCTGGTTCACAATGACAGCGCCCTCAAGACCCGCGTTCTCCGCAATGTAGAAAAGCGGAGCCTCCAGTGCCTTCATGACAATCTTTGCGCCGGTCTTCTCATCGCCTTCAAGGCTGTCCACCAGCTTCTGAACTTCCTTCGAAGCGTTGATGTACGCCGTGCCGCCACCTGCGACAATGCCCTCTTCGACAGCCGCTCTGGTCGCATTGAGTGCGTCCTCCATGCGGAGCTTCGCTTCCTTCATCTCGGTCTCGGTTGCCGCGCCGACGCGAATCACCGCGACACCGCCGGAGAGCTTTGCCAGACGCTCCTGGAGCTTCTCCTTATCGAACTCGGACGTGGTCTCTGCAAGCTGCGCCTTGATCTGCGCGGTTCTTGCGTCGATATCTGCCTTCTTTCCGAGGCCGTCCACAATCACGGTGTTCTCCTTCGTGACCTTGACCGACTTAGCGCGACCAAGCTGAGCCATTCTCGCATCCTTGAGCTCAAGGCCGAGCTGCTCGCTGATTACGGTGCCGCCGGTCAGAACCGCGATATCCTGCAGCATCTCTTTTCTTCTGTCGCCGTAGCCCGGTGCCTTGACCGCAACCACATTGAAGGTACCGCGCAGCTTGTTCACAATGAGGGTCGTGAGTGCCTCACCCTCGACATCCTCCGCGATAATGAGGAGCTTCGCACCGCTCTTCACAACTTCCTCGAGCAGCGGGAGCACTTCCTGAATGTTGGAAATCTTCTTATCGGTAATCAGGATGTACGGATCCTCGAGGGTCGCCTCCATCTTCTCGACATCGGTTTGCCATGTAAGCGGAGATGTAGCCGCGATCAAACTGCATGCCCTCAACCAGATCAAGCTCGGTCTTCATGGTCTTGGACTCTTCGATCGTGATGACACCGTTGTTCGTGACCTTCTCCATAGCGTCCGCGACCATCTCGCCGACCTCGTCGTTCGAAGCGGAAATCGCAGCGACTCTCGCAATCTGCTTCTTGCCGGAAATCGGCTGAGACATCTCCTTGATGGTCTCGACAGCCTTGTCGCAAAGCCTTCTTCATGCCCTTCCGAGCACAATCGGGTTGGAACCCGCCGCAATGTTCTTCACGCCCTCGTTGATCATAGCCTGTGCGAGAACGGTTGCGGTCGTCGTGCCGTCACCTGCGACATCGTTGGTCTTCGTCGCAACTTCCTTGACGAGCTGAGCGCCCATGTTTGCGAACGCATCCTCGAGCTCAATCTCCTTGGCAATCGTCACACCGTCGTTCGTGATGAGCGGTGCACCGTAAGCCTTGTCCAGCACAACATTTCTGCCCTTCGGGCCGATGGTAACGCGAACCGCGTTCGCAAGCTCATTGACACCCTGAATCAGCGCTTCTCTCGCCTCAACGCCAAACTTAACTTCCTTTGCCATAATTCCACTCTCCTTCTGTCCGTTCTCTTATTCCATTACCGCAAGGATATCGCTCTGCTTAATCACGACATACTTTACGCCGTCCAGCTCCACATCCGAACCCGCATATCTGGAGTAGAGGACCTTATCGCCTGCCTTAACCTGCATCTTTACTTCCTTGCCGTCCACAAGGCCACCGGGACCCACTGCAATGATCTCACCCTGACCCGGCTTCTCCTTGTCGCCCTGACCCGGCAGCACGATTCCGGATGCGGTGGTCTCTTCCTCTACCATCTTCTTCAGCACGACACGGTCAAACAACGGTACCAGCTTCATAATACAATGCCTCCTTAATAAACGTGAAACGCTTTTCGCTTTTGTCTTCTCAACAAAAGCAGTTATAACATTAGTTATTAGCAGTGTCAAGCCATGAGTGCTAATTTTTCATATTTCTCGGCAGACAGAAAAAAACCGACGCCCTTTCGAGCGTCGGCTCCGATTACGATTCGTCTGCGATGAGATATTCGATGCCGTCGACCACGTCGTTGGTCAGATAAATCTTGAGCTCCGTGTCGCCGAGCGTGTAGTAGAGAACACCCTCTTCCTCCCGGAAGCCTCTGCCGTACGCCTTCTCGACCGCCTCGCGCGTCGCACCGAGACGAATTCCCTCCGGTGTACTGACGTTCTTGTCGAGAATGCAGATGGACTGCACCTTCTGCGCACCGTTGTTCTCACTCAAGGTGCAGAGTTCAAAGCCCTTGAAGCTGTATATTCTCTCCTTGCCGTTGCCCTGCACGGACTCCTGCACAATTACCTTATCCGCCTTGCCGAGTGAGTTGAGCGCTCCCTTTGCGCTCTGACCGCAGGTAATCTTTGCGCCGCCACTCTGGAAGGTATAGGCACTCTTCTTTGCGCCGAACGCAGCAAAGCTGCCGGCAACAATCGCAGCGCTGAGTAACACTGCCGTAACTACCTTTTTCCCTGTACCCACGTTCTTTTTCATTCCTATCCTCTCGACTCTGCCGACTACGGCACTATTCTTTACGAATTTATTACATTTTATCCCAAGAATGCAAAATATGCAAGTACTTCCCTCAGTTCGAGAGGTCGGAAACATCGGCATCGGTCGTGATATCTATCTCATAGCCGGGATAAGCAGCTTCGATTTCCTGCCGCAATTCATTGACCGCATCCGTCCTGCTCTTTGTAAAATCCACAACGACATCAAAGCGCATGTACTTCTTGACCGTCTCTGCATAAAAACCGTGAATCTGCAAAATCCATGCATGAGAAAGCGCAATGTGCTCGACCGTATGGCGCATCTCCGCTGCCACCGGATCTTTAGTATTGTGCGCGTAGACACCTATGGTGCTGATGCGGATGCCGGTCGCCTCTTTGACACGCTTCTGAATGCGTCTGGTCAGCGTGTCGACCTCCTCTACACACATCGTATCCGGGAGTTCCAGGTGCACCACACCGTAGCGTCGCTCCGGACCGTAATCCGAGATGAAGAGATCATAAGCCCCGATAACAACCTGTTCCTCCATAATGAGCGCACGGATTTTCCTGACAAGTTCCGTATCCGGACGCTTGCCCAGAATCTCATCGAGGGTATCACATACCATGCCGTAGCCGGACCTCACTATCATCACCGAGATTAAGCTGCCCACATAGGCCTCAAGGGAGATGCCGGTGCGAAGAAAGATAAGGGCGGACGCGAGCACGGATGCCGAGAGCAAGGCATCAAACGAAGCATCGGAACCCGAGGCTATAAGTGCATCCGAGTTCAGCTGTTTTCCCCTGCGCTTTACATACTGCCCCATCAGAATCTTCACGAGTACCGCCACCGCAATGATGACAAGGCCGACTGCACTGTACTGCGGGGTCTCGGGATGCAGCATTTTTTTGACCGATTCGACGAGTGAACTTAAGCCCGCATAGAGAACCAGCGCCGCCACCAGCAGCGCACTCAGATACTCAATGCGTCCGTGTCCGAGCGGATGCTCCCGGTCGGGTTCCTTTCCCGCGGCTCTTGCCCCGACGATTGTGATGACCGAAGACAGCGCATCGGTCAGATTGTTGACGGCGTCAAGTAAAATCGCGATGGAATTGGACGCGAGTCCTACGGCCCCCTTAAATACCACGAGAAACAAATTGGCTACAATGCCGATGACACTTGTTCTTACAATGCCTTGATTTCTCGCTGCGGGTGTCTGTGCCGTTTCCTTTTGCGCCGCTCCCTTTGTGCGCCCCTTGTCTCCTTCTGTCGGCAGCTCTTGCCTCTCTTTTTCTTGCATGCGGTGATTCCTCTTTGTTTGCTTTTATCTTGTATACAATGTTTCGGGGTAAAAAGAAGTCCTTTGCCGCTGACAAAGGACTCTTTGTTGTACTGCTCAGATAATTGCCGTAATTGCTGCGATGAGACCGAAAACGATGCCCGGCGCATTCGCCATCGCGACCGGATAATCGCGATTTTTCTTTAAGAGCGCATAGGTGACCCAGAGGGTGCAGTTGATTGCCGCGACCAGGGGCTGAATCGGTGTACCCTTCATTCCGTGCAGATTGTTCATAATCTGCGGAATATAGGAGACATACATCATGACGGAGACACAGGTTGCAAACCATCCGAGTCCGGTCAGTGCTTTTTCTGACATAGTATCCTTTCTCTGCCGCGGCAGGAAACCACGCTCATCAAGCGCGCAACACAGTAACTTGTGTCTTAGATACTAGCAGTTCTCTCCGTTCTCCGTCAACTTCCGTATTTGACAAAATTATAACGCCATTTCCGACTGTTTTTTTGACAAGACGACAGCTGCACCTTTATCTTTTTTTCCCGGGGGATCACGGAGATTCAAAGAATATACTCGAACGCATGGATGATATGACTGTCCCGCAGACTGCCGAGAAAGGCATCTTGAACTTTTTCGTTTGTTTGATTAAAAAAAACAGATGCCACCCGTTCTGAGTAGCATCCGTCCGGTAAGTTTTTATTTCCCGCTCATTCCCAGCGAGTCTGATCCGCATGAACCTTGTAGCGGAGCGGCTCTCCCTCCATGGTAAAGCTGCCTTCAAACACATAGCTCGTAAAGAGTGTGTAGGGTTCGGTCTGCAGCCGCAGGAACACAAAATCCGCTTGCACCGATTCTTTCACTTCCGGTGCTTTTATCGCAAACAACTCTACGGGGGGCTGTTTTTGAAAATCCTGCGCCTTCAGTTCCGCTATCTTTTTGCCCTGCACGGCGACCTCCGAAAAGCCCTCGTCTTCCGGCGTGAAATAGCAGGAAACCAGCACGCAGTCTTTCAGCTTGGCCTGCTGCTTTCCGTCCGGCACCAGCCTGACCCTGCCGTAGCGCTTTCCGTCCCGCCGAAGCTCCATGGTAAGCGCTTTGTAATCATAGACCCCTTTGATCTCCGCGTATTCCACCTCCGTATCGGCGCTGTTTCCGTCGAGCGAAAACCCCTCGGCCAGCAAGTCCTTTCCGCGGCTCATACCGGGTGTCAGTGTGCTCCCCGCAATCTGTACCCGAAGCGGCGGCGCCGGAACTCCCGTTATGCTAAGCGTTAGCATGAGGAGAAAGGAGGTAAAAAATGCCGTGCCCCAGACTGCCATGGAAGCAGAATAGTAATGTATCTCTTCATGGCGATGAAACAGCCACCAAAGATTCTTTCCCTGTACCACGAGAATTCGCATCACAAGGACTATAGCAAATTCCGCGCGCAGCGCAAAATAACCCGCAGCATAGAGATTAAGTCCGCTGTGGTACTTGTAGGCAATGACCAGGAGATTGCCGATCACGATGCCGATGAGGAAGAGTCTCGCCTCCCTGAGCGCCTCGGGCGTTGTCAAGTCCTCATAGTGATCCGTGCCGCGACCGTGCACCGCATGCCCAAGCTTATAAACCCAGTCCGGCACTTCTCTCTCCGCCATTACGGCATTGCGAAGCGTAATATACACGACCGGCACCGTAAAGGCGCAAGCCAGCGTCATTCCGACAAATAGTAGCGCACCGATATAAAAGCCCATTGCACAGTAACCTCGTTTTCTCAAATTCCGCTAAGGAACCGCGTCAACAGGATTATACCATTATTTCTTACTTCTTGCTGTTTGCGAGTGCCTGCTCAATCAGCTGATTGAGGCGCTCCGCCTGCTTTTTATCCGCAATTGCGCCGACAATGGGCTCTCCCACAATGTTCCCCTTTTGATCGACCACATAGCTGGTCGGGAAGGAGTAAATGCCCATCGCGAACTTTCCCGCATCCGTGTTCGTATCAAAGCGAAGGTTCCGGTAGCTTGCTCCCTTCTTCGCGAGCACATCCTTTGCCTCCGCAATTGCCGCCTCGTCGCCGTCCAGCGTAAAGCTGTTGATGCCAACCACGGCGCCGCCTTTTTCCGCGAGCTGCTTGTTCAGCGCATCCAGTGCGGGGAGCTCTTCCACGCAGGGACGGCAACTCGTAAACCAAAAGTTCACAACCGTCACGGTATTCCCGCCGAAGAGTTCGCCGCTCTTGACTGTATTTCCGTCCAGATCCTTGCCCTCAAAAGCCGGGAAACTGCCGAGCGAGCTCTCCGAGACAGGCTTGCCGTTTTCCGCCGGAACAGCGGTATTGCCGCCATCCGGCTTCGCGCCGCTCTCCGGATACTTCTGCTCCAGGATGGTAAGCTTTCCCTCAATCTTTTGAATCTTCTCCGCACCTTCGCGAAGTGTTTTGAGTTCCTCTTCGCTAAACTGCCCCTTTGCGTCCTCGATGGTCTTTAAGAGGAAATCCCCGTAGTTACTGCCGTCCTCAATCATCGTCGAGCCCTTATCCGCCGCGAGAAATACCTTTTCCCAGAGCGCCTGATTCTCCGTGAGTATAGCGGTCTCTGCCTCCGTGAGCTTTTGATGCAGCGCCATGGCGGCCTCGGTGTTATCGACCTCCAGATTTAAGAGCGTGTCAAGATCCGTGCTCGCTGTGTCGTTCAGGCTTCCGCCTGCCTGTGCGGCTGCGCTTGTTCCGGCTTCGCTTGTTTTTAGCCGCCGTTGTATTTTTTTCCGCCGCAGGCAACCAGGCTACCCACCGTCAGTGCGAGTGCGATTCCGGTCAACAGTTTTGCTTTCTTCATTTTGCTTCCTCCCGTTTGATTTTCATTTTTTTATTTTCGATCGTTTTTCCGGCCCCGAAGCCGCAGCGGAAATGCACTGCCTTGGTCGGGCAGGCGTCCACACACATGCCGCAGCGTATGCACTCGCTGTGGTCCGGCGTCTTTGTCACATCGACATCCATCTTGCAGGCCCGCGCACATTTCCCGCAGGAAATGCAGCGACTTTCATCCACCCGCATACCGACCAACGAGACTTTGTTAAGCAAGGCATAAAAAGCGCCGAGCGGACATATCCACTTACAGAAGGGGCGGTAGATGAACACGCTCAGCAAGATAAACGTGACCAAAATGCCGAATTTCCAGACAAAGAGTTTGCCGAGCGCCGCGCGTATCCCCGTGTTCACGACGGAGAGCGGTATCGCGCCTTCCAACACGCCCTGCGGGCAGAGGTACTTGCAGAAAAAGGGTTCTCCCATGCCGAGATCATTGACCGCAAACGCGGGGAGAATCATCACCATAAGGAGCAGCACCGCGTATTTAATCCAAGTGAGAGGACGCAGTCTTTTGGTCGACAGCTTTTTCCCCGGCAACTTATTGAGCAGCTCCTGAAACCAGCCGAAGGGGCATAGAAAGCCGCAGATAAAGCGCCCAAGCAGCACGCCGAAAAAGATCAGGATACCTGTCACATAGTAGGAAAAGCTGAACTTAGAACTCCCGACGACCGCCTGAAACGCCCCGATCGGACAGGAACCCGAGGCAGCGGGACAGGAATAACAATTGAGACCGGGCGCACAGGCAAGTTTTCCCTTGCCCTGATAGATGCTCCCCTTCAAAAAGTTCGGCAGATGAATGTTGGTGAGCAACGCGGCCGCCGCCTGAATCCATTTTCTATCCAATGCCGACACACTCCAGACAGAGTCGTATCGCCTTACTCAGCACGGTATCTGCCTCCCCGCGCCAGGCACCGAAGCCTATCATTGCGACCGAAGAGAGCAATAAAACAACTTGCAGCATCGTTTTCTTTGAGAGCTTCACCGCAATTCCTCCTTTCATTTGACCCCATGTTAGCGTACAGCGTGTAAAATCTCCGTTAAGAGAAAACTTAACGCGGATTTTACGCCGGCTTATGATACAACTTAAGAAGACTTCCATTGAAGCTGCATCCTTGAATTTGACCCCATCAATGCGGAGGGAGGATTTCTTATGCATATCTTAGTCGTTGAGGATGAGCGCGCGCTCTGTGAGACCATAGTACAGAGTCTGCGCCGCCTTGCCTACAGCGTGGATTTTTGTTTTGACGGAGACGAAGCGCTCTCTCTGCTAGAGAGCGAGCGCTTTGATCTCATCGTCCTCGACCTGAACTTACCGGGCGCGGACGGCATGACCGTACTCAGAACGCTCCGCACGCACGACCGAGACACTCGCGTCCTGATTCTCTCCGCGCGGAGCGAAGTCAGCGACAAAGTTGCGGGACTGGATGCCGGGGCAAATGACTACCTTGCGAAGCCTTTTCACTTAGCCGAACTCGAAGCCAGGATACGGAGCCTTACCCTCAGGCAGTTTACCCAGCAGGATGTACTGCTCCGCCTCGGAAAACTTTCCTTCGACACGAAGGCAAGGCGTGTCAGCGCGGATGGGCAGTTGCTCTCTCTCACCAAAAAAGAACTCGGTATTCTTGAGTATCTTCTGCTCCATCGGGGGCGTCCGGTCAGCCAGGAAGAATTACTGGACCATGTCTGGGACAGCAATGCGGACCGCTTCAGTAACTCAATCCGCGTTCACATCTCGACGCTCCGCAAAAAACTGCGCGCTGCGCTCGGCTACGACCCGGTTACCAACCGCATCGGCGAGGGCTACGTGCTCACGGAGGCCGCAGAATGAAACGTCTCTCTTTGCAGTGGCGCATCACGCTGATGACAGCGCTGCTCATAGCCACAGCCTGCATCAGCATGAGCCTCTTACTCGGCTACTCCGGCAGGCACTATATGGACCGCATCGGCACTTCGATCTCCGCCTACGGCGAAACCGTTTCGGGAAACGATACCGCAGAGCACACCGATGATTTCCCGGACACAGCGACGCTCGGACCAAACTCCGATCTGGTCATCGTAATCGACGGTGCGCAGGCTGCTTTTACCGCGAGTAATTGGCTCATCACCGCCGTCGTGACGCTACTCAGCGCGGCGCTCGCCTACTTTGTGAGCGGAAGGGCGCTTAGGCCCCTACACAGCTTTGCCTCCCGTCTCGAGGAAATCGAGCCGAACAATCTCGGAAAAATGAAGCTTCCCGAGGACCTGTTGCCTGAGTTCCGCCGCTCCCGCGATGCCTTTAACCGCATGCTGGACCGACTGGACGAGGGCTTTCGCGCGCAGAAACAGTTTACCGGCAATGCCGCCCACGAACTCAGAACACCGCTTGCCCTCATGCAGGCAAAGCTTGAGCTCTTTTCCGCCGAGCACCCGAATGCGGATGCCGAAACCGCGGACTTTCTTCACCTGCTCGGAGAGCAGACCGAGCGCATGGCGGAAATGAGTAAGACCCTCCTGGAACTGAGCGAGCTCCGCTCCGTCCCCTGTGCGGACAGGATAGAACTGGAACCCCTGATGGAAGAACTATGCACCGATCTTACGCCGCTCGCGGAACAACAGAACATCGAACTCCGCTACGAAGCAATGCAACGCTGATCGGCAGTGACACCTTGATTTACCGCCTGCTCTTTAATCTCAGCGAAAACGCGATACGCTATAACCGCCGAAACGGCAGCGTACGTCTCTCCGTGCGCGAAGAAGCGGGCTGTATCGAAATACGGGTTGCGGACAGCGGCACAGGGATACCGGCGCAGTACCGCGAGAGCATTTTTCAGCCATTTTTCCGCGTGGATAAGTCGCGGAGCCGCCGCTACGGCGGCGCGGGGCTCGGCCTTGCCCTCGTGCGGGAGATAGTCTTGCTCCACGACGCGGAAATTCGGGTCGAAGAAAGCAGCGACGAGGGAACCACCATGGCAATCCGCTTTCCCAAGATGCGAAACGCGAATCTCAAAAACAGCTCTGAGCCCTCCTGAGCTTTTCAACCGAACATACTTTGTCCGCCCTTCATCTTGTTTCAAAGAACCCCCCCCGCAACGCCTGATTCTACTCGTTTTGAGGGGCGGGGACTACCAACCCTTTTGTCCCATCACTCTAAAAAGCCCTGAAGTACTCGCGACTATAAGTACTTCAGGGCTTTTTGATGTGATTTGCATTCACCTTAGCGCCAGCAAGGCGGCAGGTTCTGCGTTTCCATCCGCACGGGTGCGGGATAAGTTTCTCCGAAAAGCTCGAGCTCTGCCCGCTCGATGATTTGGGGCTCTGCGGGCTCCAGGATTTTTTTATCGGTACCGGGGTAAATGACTTCGCGGGTCGGAAGTTCCGCAATGCGCCGTATCTCATCCATCCCTCGATCACCTCGCCGAGCACCGGATAGATTCCGCGAAACTCCGGGAACTCTTTCAGCGGAAAGAATATTTCCGCGCTCGCAAGACCGGCTTCATCGTAGCCTCCCATGCAGATCACGCCGGGGCGCGGGGTCAAGGGCTCCAAGTTAGGATTCAGTTTAAATTCATCGGGAATCAAATAGCGGCATTCCTCGTGTCCATACGCATTGTAACTCAGATCCACCCACTTCCCGGGCGCAATGCGCTGAATCGCGTGGTGATCCATCCAGCCGTGAGAGACCACATAAATCAGACTATTCACGGCATTCGGGGCCGCTCCCGGCCAAAGTTCTATGACAATCTTTGCGCCGCCCTTAAGATACAGCTTGAGATAGGGCTTTAAATGAAGTTTGGGTTCCATATCTCGGTCTCCTCATGTTCAATGCTACGATTGATGCCTATGAAACGCTGTCTCTATCATAGCACAGCCGCCCTCAGGCTGCCTCTTTGAAAAAAATCCGGCGCGCCCGTTTTTGCCGGGCGGCCGGATTTTTTATTTGCTTCTGTCCTTAGTGAATGACATCCAGATCATGAGAATAGTGGTTTAAAGGCTCCACACCGTCCTCGGTGACCATCACGAGGTCTTCGATGCGAACGCCCGTATCTCCGACCAGATAGATGCCCGGCTCAATCGAGAAAATCATACCCGGTTCCACCTTCCAGTCAAAGGCCGAGGAGACATCGCCGTACTCGTGGTCCGTGAGTCCGATAAAGTGACCGAGGCGGTGGTTAAACTGTGGACCGTAGCCCTTTTCCGTGATCAGATCGCGCGCAGCCTTATCGATATCACAAAGTCTCACACCGGGGCGAATCAACGCAATCGCAGCCTCGTTTGCCGCGCGCGTGGTCTCATAAACCTCGCGGCAGTGGTCGCTCACGCTCTTATAGTAAAAGGTGCGCGTCATATCCGAGCAGTAGCCGTCCTTCACGCAGCCCACATCAAAGAGAACACAGTCTCCCTCTTTCAGCACCGTGTCGTCCGGCTCATGGTGCGGATCCGCCGCATTGGCACCGAAGGCCACCAGCGGCGTAAAGGAAAAGCCCTGCGCCCCGAGTTCCTGATAAATGCCGAGAAGCTGATCTCTGATTTCACGCTCCGTGACTCCCTCGTGCACCAGCGCGCGCAGTCGCGCCATTGCCGCATCGTTGACGGCGGATGCGCTGCGCATTTTTTCCTTCTCCTCCTCGTCCTTCACCGCGCGGGTCTTATCGACCGCAAGGGAACTGTTCACAAAGCCCGCCGCAAGTTTACGCTCCATGAGCGGGAGCAGGAAGCGCGCCGTAATCTCCTTGTCCACGCCGAGGACTTCATCCTGCTTGAGATACGGTGCAAGTACCTCGGCAACCGGATCTGTGTCCGAAAACCAGACTTCTTTGACACCGCTGTTCACCGGTGCATAAAAGAGCTTGTTGAGGAAGAGAACATGCTGTCCGTCCTTCCGAAGCAGAAGCCCGAAGAAGCGCTCATAGGGGAGGTTATAGTAATCGGTCAGATAGTAAATGGACATGGGATCCACAATCAACATCTGACTGAGACCCTCGTGTTCCAGTGCCTGTAAAATACGTTTGACTCTCTGTTCTCTCATCACAAATACCTTAAGCCGCCTGTTTCGACAGCTTCCTTTCCGAGATGCTATCTTACTATCTTTTCCGCCCGAATACCAGTGCGAGGAAGCTGTCGCCTCTCCTGAAAGCATAAAAAGACTCCGTGCCCTTCGGCACGGAGTCTCCCCCCTTATGATTCCGAAAAACTCAACGCTTTCCGGTCTTGTTCTGCTTTACAAGGTAGTTCGGATTTCCCGCATCCTTACCTACGTTGAACTGATCCCAAAGGAAGCTGATGCTGACTTCAACACTCTTGTGCTGGCTGTCTGCGTCTGCGTTGTTCGACATCACTTCCGTGGAACCCGTCGTGTAAACGCCCTCGGCGTCCGGATCCATTGCGACTGCGAGGAAGAGGTCCATTCTGTTGTCCGTTGCCGGGCTGCAGAGGATGGTTGCGTTCTCGATGACGTCGCGAATCTCTCTGTCGGAGAGCTTCTTCAGTGCGGAAAGTCTCATGAAGTGCACACCGCCGACCGTGAAGTAGTCACCCTCGCTTGCGAGAGAATCAACCAGCTTGAATACGCGGGTTCCCTCAATCTTCTTCGGGCTGTACTGCTCGCCGTCCATGTAGAGTGCGATGCCGAGCATATCTTCCGCTGCGCCGCTGCACTCAAGGCCCTTCATCTCAAACTTGATGCTGCTGAGCTTTGCCGCGATGCTGCCAACGTTCAGGACATCGGTGCGGAACGCCTGTGCGTAGCCCGGATACATCTCATTGATTTCAAGAACGATCTGATCGCTGCCCTTCGTGTTTGCGGAGGTGTAGACACCGACATTTTTCGGTATCCAATCTGCATTCACAAGCTCTGCGTTAAAGTCTACGTTATTGTAGCCCTTCTGACGCTCCTTGTAAGCATCGACGCTGCCGTCTTTCGCAACCTTGTTGTAGTCCGAGGTGCCTCTCATGAAGAAGCTGTCGTCCACATAGCCGCTGTCGCCGATACCGTCCACGACACTCCAGCCCGACGGAAGCGTCTCGTTTCCGTACTGTGCATAATAGCCGAGGTCCGCGAACATCATGCTGAAGTCACCCGTCGTTGCTCTCGTCGTGACATTCAGCGTGTCCGTCCAGTACGCATAGCCGGTTCCCGCGAGAACCAGTGACAGTGCAAGGAGGCCGCCGATGATTGATTTCTTACCTGCTCTTCTCATAACCATTCCCTTCCCTTCGTTCGCTCTGTGTTTTGTCATCCTGTACAGTTCCTGACTACAAGCACAGTTTACGCGAAGAAAGGAACGCGCACATCCGGCGAAGGTCCCCCCTCCCGGGATACTTTGTTCCCCCTTTTTCTACTCCGAAAGTGGTAGGGTCTGCGGTATTTGAACATAAAAGCTTCGATTGCCGCTTCGGACGGTGAATATGCCGTCGAGCGGAAGCCCCTCCGCATCCTGGCTGCAGACCGCAGGCTGCCTGAGTTCTTCCGCCACCAGAAGCAGGCTCTCAAGATTTTTGAGCCGTATCGCATCCTCCGGAACTGCTTCCGGGCTTTCGGTAAATACGAGCCTTGCACCGTACTTCCGAAGCAGGCGACGCAGTTCGATTTTCCGGGCCTCTTCCGCAGTCGGCGCCTTGGAAAATACGAGGCCCGTTAGGACAAGGAAAACGCCGCTTACAAGAAGCAGGACAGATAACGCAAGTTTCGGGAAGGAAGGGGACAGCGCAATGCGCTCACGCCGCGTAATGCTTCCGCTGTCCTTGGTTTCGGCCCCCGTTTCCAGGGTGTAGAAACCGCTTTTCGTATCGTCCGGCAGCGGAATTTCCAGAGAGAACGGCTTTTCCTGCTGTTCCGCCTCACTTTCCAAGACGAACTTGCCGGAAAAGACGAGTTTCAATTCATGTTCAAAACTGCCTCCCAGCTCTCTCTCGATTGCCGCAAAGCGCTCCGCATAGTCCGCCGGATTCAGCTGCGCCGTTGTCTCTGCGAAGGCACTGCCTTCCTCGCCCGCTTGCATTTCACCGCTCTCCAGCGAAATCCGCTGCGAAAAAATCTGTTTCTTTTCGCCGTCCCGGTTAAAGTAACCGGCGAGTTCCACAGCGGCTTCATACTGCCCGCTTAAGCGCACCGCAAGGCTACCTTCTCCCGTCAGCTTTGCGCTGAATTTAACCCAGAGTAAATCCGCTAAATTCCCGGGATATACCGCACCGGCCGAGAGCCATTCCTCCGAAAACACCGAGTTTTCACGGAGATGGATCCAAGGTTCCGCGTTTGCACTGAGTTCATAAGAATAAAGCGCTTGTTCTCGCACCGTGCTTTCCCTTCGCATGGCCCGAAACAGGAGGAACACACCGACGGCAAGACAAATCAGTCCGACAAGCGTTGCCGCAATCTTACGTCTCATGTCAAATACAGGTCTTATGCTCATTTTGCCCTTCTTCATTGCCTCTTCCATACTGTCCCCGTCTCCTCTTCCCCTAAGCCGCTCTGTCTCCCACCGGGATGCGGCGCTCAGGGGATCGCTGTCTCATCTCGTAAGCCCTGCTGAATTTCCGTCGGAACCTTCCGCCTGCTGTTTAAGAGCAGTACGGGAATGCCGACCCGCGGAACGACCCGAATCACCGTGCCGCTGATATCGTTCGGGTGAACGACTTCGGTGTCCGCGGAAGGGTTATTGTCCCCCTTCGTGATGAACGTACGGTTCCCCGCCTCGTCCTCGCGCACCGCAAGAATTCTGTGTGTAATGCTGATATCTCCCCGCCGGAAGCTGATGACCGTTCCCTCCGAAAGTGCCGTGATCTCCTGTTCTTCTCGGAGTTTTCGCACCAGTACCACATCGCCCGGATGAATGACCGGTTCCATACTGCCGGTCAGTATGACCGTCGGATAAACCGGAAACACCCCGACACAGAACCAATAAAAGATCACGGCCGCAAGAAGTTCCGCGTACCAGCCAAGAGAACTGCCCTGCGGCTCCGGCTGCTCCCCGAACTCCTCCGCGCGGAAGCGCTCCCTGACAAAGAGGAGAAAGAAAACCGGAAAACAAAGTCCTATGGCGGCATTCGCAAGCCAAGGAAGATCCGGTAGGAAAGGGAAGATCCGTTCAAAAACACCTATGCCGCCGCTGTAAAGCACCGAGGGCCACATTCCCCCGCTCAGCACCAGCCCGGTCTGCAGAGCATTCCGCGCAAGTGCGGGGAGCACGGTTTCCGCCGCGAACACAAAGCGATTTTCCGCGCCTTCCAGCCGCAGTGCCCGCTGCACATTGAGTTCCAGCAGGGCAAACAACAGGGTCAACAAAACTACGGAAAGCGTGCGGTGGCGTACGTACTTTCTGCTGAGCCCCAAACCGTAGGCGCGAACGCCCTCGCGCACAATGAGCGGCAGAAGTATGAGAAGCACATTCCGTACCATGCCGCCGATCGAGCCGTCATAGGGGCTCCCCTTCAGGCATTTCATAAAAACAGCGCTCACAAAACGGAGCGCTATGAAAATTGCCGCACCGGTCAGTGCATAGATGCACATTCCCCTCCTAAGGGCAGCGCGACGATGCACACCGACTCTCGGCAGCGCAAAGAAGAGCAAAGCCGCCATACTTCCGTAGCAGAGAAGGGAGAGCGTCAAATTTCCCTCCAAAAGCGCTTTGCACGCCGGAACGGCAGTTCCGACCAGTAAAAACAACAGGAAAAAGAAGGCGCCCGTCATAACGCTCCCGTTCTTACCGGTGTTTTTCGATTTTCTTCCGTTTTCCCGTTTTTCCGCGCATTCGATCCGGTCGCAAAGGCACGGTCATCGATCACGGCGCCATCCGCCGGAAGCTCACCCGCCTCGAGTAACTGAACGGCCACCGGAAAACGGAACGCCGCAGAGCCCTTCACATGCAGGCGATCCGTCCAATAAGCATAACTTGTCAGCGCACCGAATACGGAAATCCGTTTCCCGCTGACCGCCGTCTGCTGATCGATGCGCAACTCGCTTGTAAAGGAATAGTCTACCCAGACACCGCTGTTCGGAAACAGCTGCTCGGCAAGCGGCATAGACATGAGACTCTCTTCGTCCACCTGGATAAACTCCGGCATAAGCGCTTCCGGCTTCTCTCTCTCCGCCCGTAGATACAGGCAGCAATAGAGCGCATCCTCAAGCCGCTCCACGCTTCGAAACACTTTCAGCCGCTGCGGCTCCAGAAAATAGGCATCCGGCTCATCCCAGTCGTAGGCGACATCAGGTAGGGCCAGATAGACCTGTTCGGGCGTCAGCAGAATCTCCTCTCCGGGGACAGTGAAGTCAACGGCCTGTTCCTTTGCCTTCAAGCCCTTTTCTTCAATCGGACAGGAAATTCGCAGGTAGCTCTCCCCGCCCAAAAAGTCATCCGGCATTCCCTCCGGAAAGACCAACGCTATGCTCTTTTCATCCTCACCCGCTCTCGCCTCCATCGGTATTTCCGCAAGCACCTCTCCGCCATCCCGCACCAACTCGGCGCGGTACGTCCCTTCGCTCGCAAATGCGCAGTCCAGCTGCCCCGTTGCGAGCTTCCCGGCGACGCGGAGCGTACCGTCCCAATACGCATACCCGGTACCCAGCGCTGCCAGACAAAGTGCCAGAACAGCACAGGGCAAGAGTTTTCCCCCCTGTCTCCTCATCTCTTCTTACCTCCTGTCCGCATCATCCCGTCTTATACGCTGAGTTCCGAAAGACTGTCGCACTTCCCCGCAAACAACACCGCCTCCACGCGACTCTTAAATCCGAGCTTCCCGAGTATGCTGCTCACATGTTTCTTGACCGTCCCGAGGGAGATAAACAATAAATCTCCGATTTCCGCGTTGGAGCAGCCGCGACTCATGAGACGCAGAACCTCGATTTCGCGTTCCGTGAGCTCCTCGAGTTTTCTGTCCTCCTCTGCCGCCTGATTCAGTTTTTCCACGAGCGCGGCGGAATAGAACTTATTGCCGCGCTGCACGGCGCGCAGTCCGAACATAATCTCATCCACAAAGGCGTCTTTTAAGATATAGGCATCCACCCCCATCTCCCGTGCCCGGAAGAAATCGCTCTCTCGCGAAGAGGAAGTGATGAAGATGGTACGCACGTCGCAGCGGCTTTCCTTGACCCATTTGAGCACATCGAAACCGCTCTCCGCGCCGAGGCGGATGTCGATAAAGGCCACGCTGACCGCGGCCTCCCCCATGCGCGACACCGCTTCTCGCACCGTTCCCGCCTCCAGAACCTCTTCCTCCGGACAATACATATGAATGATCTGCTCGAGTCCCTTCCGCGCCAGCGGATGGTCATCCACTACGAGATACATACGCCTTTCCCCCTTTGCATAGCGCTCACCGGAAGAGTGAGTGTGATTTCCGTTCCCCGTCCTTCACCGCTCTCTAAGCGAAGCGATGCGCCGAGGAGTGCCGCAACCTTCTTCATACTGCGAAGTCCCTTGCCCCCGGCACTCAGAACTCTTCTTTCCTCAAAGCCGCTTCCGTCGTCTTTTACGCGCAGGACAAAGCCTTCTTCCTCCGCGCGAATCTCCACCCGGATTTCTTTTGCGCCTCCGTGCCGTGCGGCATTGTTGACTGCCTCGCAGGCCACGCGATAAAGGACGGTCTTCTGTGCCGCCGAGAGTTCTTCGATACCGCTCGCAACTTCAAGCGGAATACAGACAGCGTACTGCCGTTCCGCTTCCTCCATATAGCTTCTAAGCCTTCCCTCAAAACTTTGCTCCCCGCTGCGGGCAAAATTGCGCCCGTAAACCGTCTCCCGCAATTCCCGCATGGTGAGTGCCGCCGTCTTTTGGAGAAGTACAATTCGCTGCAGTGCGGCCCCCCGCTTTGTCTCCTCCTTCTCCACAAAGAGTTCCAGTTCCTTTAAGCCGCAGTTTAACCCGAAAAGTTTCTGGATCACCGTGTCGTGAATTTCGTCCGCAATCCGGTTCTTTTCCTCCGCGGAAATATACGCCTCCATCTGACTCTGCATATCGAGCCCGCGAAAGATGATGCCGCAGAGCCGAACGTAAAACTCTCGTTCCCGCCGAAGAAGTTCCTTAAGACCGCTCTCCTTTGCAGCAATACTCTCCGCATTCGGCGCCCCGAGGATCAGCATGCCGTCTCCGCTGCCGCTCTCAACGGAAAAGAGCTGATAGCGCCGCCCGTTGACTCGCACTTCTCCTTCGCTTCGACTCATCGACGTAGCGCGGGATACCAGCTCTTCCCCCTGTTTTTCCGGCATACCGCGGATGATGATTTCGCGTATCATCTGTTCCTCGTTGCGCCGTATCAGGACGCAACCCTCGGGCGATACACTCGCCGCAATCAAGGTGGCAAGCTCCCCGAGCACCCGTTCGGAATCCGTCATCGCCATGAGCGCGAAGCCTTCATACATGTCCGCGACACGGGAAGCGCGTACTCGCTGCGCCGGTTTTCCTCCACAAGACAAGCGTTTAGGTCTCGCAGTTCTTCCCGTCCTTCGCGTATGGACTGCACGTGTCGCCGCAACACGTAGAAGTTTCCGAAGGTGCAAAGAACCCCCACCAGAATGTTGCTCTCAAGCCGTACCGGATTTCTGTCCTGCTGTCCCACCAAGGCGCAGGCAACACACCAGATTGCGGCGAGCAAAGGCGTGCTTCCGTCGAACTCTCCGCTTAAGCTGATCATCATGCAACAGAGTACGTACCAGAGATAAGGACTCGAGAGCCCGCCGCTCAGGTAAATAAAAATGCCGTAGGCCGCGAGTTCCACGCCGAGCACGGCTCCCATCGCGTCCTTGTTCTTTTCCGCTCGAACGTAGAGATAGTTTCCGATGAGGCAAGACAGAAACATACCGAATATAATGCCCCAGCCGGTCAGAGAGCGTATCTCTTTCTCCCACATGCCCGAGAGAAAGACAGCCGTCGAGAGCAGAAGGGAGATGATGCGGTAATGAATGCACAGTGTCAGATAGTCATATTGCTTCTCTGCCTTTTCTCCCATAAGTCCCCCGGTCTTTGCGCAACAGTCTTTTCTGGGAATAAAAGTACACAGCAAACAAACCAAACGACACTTTGAGCCCATCCACGGTGTCCGAGACAGACGCGCTTTTACGGACGATAAGCGCTACTCTGCCACACTTTTTGTCCCACTCTGCTTTTAATTATTTATGCAATATTTGCGAAGATTAATCGATTTAACTTTTCTTTATCCACACTTTTATTTTTCACTAGTATAGCGCAAATCCGAATTTCTTACAAATAAATGAAGATGCTGCTGTTTTTTTTTATTGAACGCTTATCCGAGTTAAAGTCTTTTTATTTCAAACATTTTGCATACAATTCTTAATTTAAAGCAAAAAATGGTACCAAAGTTCCATATAAAAAAGAGGAATCCGACAACCGCCCCAACGGACTGTTTCGAATCCCTCAACAATTACTTATGATAACTATTTAATTCTGTCCGCTCGTCGGAACGACAGACGATTTGTCTCGCTTCGATTTTCGTTTGCACTCTGTGTAAAGCAGAGGCATTCTCTCGCGCAGTTCCTTGTAAAACACAAGCTCCCAGCCGTTCTTTCGCAGGAAGTCTCTGTATTCCGCAGCCGTCCATTGATTCGTAAAACGCACGCCCACCAAGGAAAGCAGAGCCTCCCAGCAGCGAGTCCGCAGGCTCTCCCGCTGCTTCACAAAGTTCGGCGCAATCAGGATACCGTCCGGTCTCAGCACACGGGCTATTTCTCGCAGCGCGCGCTCGGGCTCCGGCAAAAGATGCAGGGCATTCACAATGATCACGGCATCGAAGCTCGCATCCGCATAGGGCAGGGATAGGGCATCCGCAACCTCAAAGCGCAAGTTGTTCGGGCAGGCGCCCTTTTTTTGCTTCCGCAATCATGCCCTCCGAATAATCGGTCGCGAGCATGCGCTCGGTGACCGGCGCAATGCGCTTCGCGAGCACACCGGGCCCGGTGGCAAGCTCCAGCACTTCCTTCGCGCGAACCAATTTCGGAATGCGGCGATACAGAAACGCATAGCTTCTCTCCTCCGCCCGCATGGCCCGGCTGTAGATAGGTGCATACAGATCCCAGATTTTCCCTTTCATCCGCCCCTCCTTTCCGAACGCGAAAACAAAGTTATATATAACTACTATAGACACGAATCCACTGAAAGCGCAAGATTTACGCAAAGTTGATTCTTATCTCGGCACACACTCTCCGATACGGATTATCGTGCTGAGAGCAAACTCCGCCGCGTGAACACCATCGTAAAAAATCAATTTTGTCCGCTTCGCTCTTCTGCTTCCTCACGAGACTTTGCTTCCACGCCGGGCAAGCTGATTTTGGGTATCTTGTCGAGTACGGTTACTCTGCCCGCCTCGGCGAGGCTGCCGAGTGCAGCTGTCAATTCACGTCGCTTCTCTTTCGGGAGCTTCCCAAGCCCCTTTATGATAAGCCCGCTATTCTTGATTAAATTCTCTCCGAACTCCAGGAAGGTCTCAGCCTCCGTCATCTCAATCATGGAGAAGACCGTCTCAACCAGAGATTTCCGCGCCTCGTCGTCCATGGTTTCGAGCCAGGTTCCGAGTGATTTCTCGACAAAATCACTGAAGGCATCCGGTTCCGCGCGAACAAATTTGTCCTTTGGTCACTTCCCATGTCGTCACATCATGCTGAAAGATACCTGCGGCAGTGCTCTTTACGACAGTATGCGCCGCCTCGTTCGAAAGCAAGCGGCCTATGATAGAGGTCTGCGGGACTATGTTGGTAATCTTCGGCAACAGCTCTCGGTACGCTGCCGAGCGCACAATCTCTTCCCGAAAGCCGGGGCCGTCGTTGTTATAGACCTTGAGTATCCGTTCTTTGACCACATCATCGCAGAAAGCAGCCGCGAACATCGCAAAGTTGCCGCCCTTGGAGTGTCCTCCGAGGATTAAGTCGCCCTCAACACAAAGCTGCCACTCCGTTCAGATAGGAAACTGCCTCCTTGGCGCCCTCGGTCTCCGCGGTAAAGCTCATCAAAAAGTCCTCTTTCCAACCGGTGATACTTAAATCCGTGCCGCGAAACGAGACATACCTGGTCCCGTCCGGAAGCAAAAAGACGAGCGCCGCGAACTGCTGCACCTTTTCCTTGTCAAAGACCTCTCTGAAGTGCACGACTTTGGTTCCCCGGAAGCGTGCCCCGCGTACCATGTCTTCCAGTAACAGCGGCGCTCTCTCGATAAAGAGCTTACTCTCCCGCACGTTTGCCAGGTCGTGTTTTTTGCAAAAGCGTTTCAAGCAGGTTTCGATGCTCACACGCCGCTTTTCTTCCTGCAAGAGTTCCCCGAAGTCCGCATAGGCGAGATAAGACAAAATGACATTGTCGATTTCATTAAACGGCGCTGCCCTTAGACTCACGTCATTTCTCCACTTTAAGTAATCCATGAGCTCCATCTGATTTCACCTCTATTCTCATCCATTTTCTTTATTCTTATGACTTCTTTTCCAGCAGCGCCACACACTCCAAGTGCCTTAGGACAACGCCGTTGATGTCAGAGGTTTTCAATTTTTTTGTGTTTAGAAACTATCCACAAAACCGCTTTGAGGGAAGTTGTCCACAGGTGTTTTTCAGCCCGATAAACTGGAAGTTGTTTATAACCCTAAAAATGTAGAATCCGTTATATCTTCTTGACTTAATCAGCCATTCTATCAATACTTCATAATCTACCGGTTTTTCTCTACGAAGTCTTTCTATAATAGAATCTATTAAAGCTGGTGCATAGTAGTTGATTCCGTATATATCTACCGTTCCGCATTTCAAATTGTTATATATACCACAATCAAAAATACTACTGTATTCTTTTGTAAAATACATTTTCGTCATCTATATACAAAGAATCATCTTGCCAGTTATTTATACTATCAACTGCAACTAATCTATCTGTGGCAGTTCCACTTGGTAACTTACAAAATTGTATTTCAACGAATGCAGAACCACCATAGTTCCTTCGTTCCTCCTGAGAATTAAAAATGTGAAATAACACCGTATCACCTCTACAACTTCAAAGTTATCAGAGCCCGATAAACCCTTGACCGCCTCTTATATTTCTATTTCAGATGGCAGCATCCGATCGGACATAGTGCGTTTTTTTCTTCCTGCTCCCCAATCGTGTAAGGGTTCCATCCTCGACTCAGTTTTTTTAGGGCTGATTCCACGGAGGAGCTTCCGAGACTCGGACATGCCATCATCGCTTCCTGCTTCGTAAATGTTCCGATTTTATTCAGAACAAATTCCTTTACGATATCATGAGATGTGCTTCTGACCCCACTTTTTTTCTGCAATAGTCACTCGCGCCTCAAATTCCCTGTAGCAGGCGAGTATAACACCCAGCATATATTTTATAAAAGGCTTCGGATCATTCTTTTCTTCATGCCACAGTTTGTCGGCATCCGCCAAGGCCTTGTAATACGACTCTTTTGTACCCGCAATGGCCTTTTCGATACTGATATACTGTCCGACCATATATCCGCTGCGATAAAGCAAGAGCAGCGTAAGAAGTCTGCTCATTCTTCCGTTTCCGTCATTAAATGGATGAATGCAGAGAAAATCCAGTATAAAACACGGAATCAGTATCTTTCTTTCCATTGCCAAGAACCATGTCTATTTCATTTGGCGCAGTTTTAAAGCTCCCGCCATATGATAGATTTGTAAACCGCAGCAAATCCCTATGCATCTGCAGGATGTAGTTAGGTCTTTACCGGTATGGCATTATAATCTTCATGCACCAAAGCTAAAACATTTCGATAGCCGAGAATTTCCTCTTCATCACGATTTCTTGGCGTGGTCTTATCGTCCATAAGCTGTTTTAACCTTGGATTGGTTGTTACAATCCATTCAATACGGTTAGAGCTTTCCGTACTCTGTATCCTGGCTATCTCAATAAGACGTTTAAGCTCCCTCGGCTTTTGCCTTGTAAATAATTCCTGCTTGCCTTTATATTCCTGTATCTGTGAGACATATGACAGTATTCCATTATCCCATGTTCTATCTTTTAATATGGAGTAATCAAATTTTCTAATTGTCTTTTGTCTTTTTCTTTCTCCCAATCGCTTTTATTTGCTCCCAATTATATCAACGTTTTGGGAGAAAACCAATTACTTTGGGAGCCTTTTTACCCGACAAACGAAAAAAGACACACGATCATCGCCGAGTGCCAGATAGTGTCAATACACAGGAAATCCTATTTACAGAGATTTCTTCACACACTCCCCTTCAGGGCAAAAAAAAGATCCCGAACCTTTACTCCCCTTCAGGGCAAAAAAAAGATCCCGAACCTTTTCTGGTGCGAGATCTCAGTAAAAGCATATTCAGTTTTCTTCCGACAAACTGGGATTTTTTTTATTCTCCCGTCGCTTCACGGTATTCATCTGTACCTACATCACTCCAGGCATGTCTGCCTGCCATGATGACTTTGCCACTGGCGTATTCATATGCGTACATCTCCATGATCTGCGGATCTGAATCTCCCTCCTTATCCGTTGCTGACTGATAGAGTACATACAGTGCACATTTCCCATTCGTGGATTCGCGATTATACAGGATATAGGTATACGCCTCCGAATCTGATGAAATCACGAACTCCGGCGTCCCTTTCGCGGTATATGTGACATTCGCCTCATCTACATCTGCATCACCAACTGTACGTGCTACAGCCAGCAGGCCGTTAATAATCTGCAGCTCTCCTTCATCAGGATATTCATCTGCCCGTTCAGCATCAGCTGATCCATATTCTGTTTCCTCATTTCCAGAGGTTTTTTCCTGCTCATCCCGCCAGTCAGGCCTGCCATCCGGATAATAGCTATATGAAGCCAGCACTTTACCGTCATCTGCCATATCCAATTTCACACTCTCCCACAGGTCATCATAATTCTGATCGACAGACAACGTTACCACATCTCCTACCCAGGAGATCTCATATGCACCCCTTGCAATGGCAGCAAAGCCGTCATCCGGGAACAGGGTGGCATCAAGCTCCCTGATGAATATCGGTGAAGTTCGTTCATAAAGTCGGATATTGCCGAGGAGCAGAAATGTAGACTCTCCCGCGACCAGCGAATACTGCTGATCCGGTGAATCGAATTCGTGCCAGGTCGTAACTGCATGACGTCCCAACCAGATCAGACTCCCCAACAGCAGTCCGGAGATAACCCCGATCCAGCCACAGACCAGCAATGCTTTTACCGACTTCCGTACCGTTTTGCACCATGTACGAATCAAAAAGGAAACTGCACCGACACAGAGAAGACTTAGCAGGATGAACAGAAAATCATCCAGATTCAGTCTGACTGACCTTATCAGAACGACCTGCCCGGTCACCCGCTCTGCAATGAACAGGCATAAACAGAAGACACCCCATCCAGTCAGCAGATATCCAAAAAAATTCTCCTTCTTACATTCATGAATGATTGCTCTTAATTAAAATTCTGATTTTTTTATGTTCCTTATTTTCATTGCTGATTTTTGCTCTAAAAATGCGGTTGATCTCACTTTCCAGCTGCTCCCTGTTCGGCAGATAAAGCTGATATCGGCTGACAAATAACTGATCTGAGTGTGTGAAGAAATCTCTGTAAATAGTATTTCCTGTGATAGGATTTATGTCTGAGGGCTTACAAAAAGCAGCGTTATCGACCTTCAGACGGCTGCTTATTTTATAACGGATACAGGTTGACATGTCTACAGCGGACGGAGAAATCCGCCCGTTTCGGCTGTTTATCGTGTCATTCGGGAAGCCGGTCTTCGTACATGATCGACAGCTCGCCGTAAACCTGCCCCCAGTTCCGGATTGTCATGCTCCATTTTTTCGTAGCTTCAAAGGTGGCCGGATACCGGGCCTTCAGAAGAGCCTGGGCACTGGGGAAAACGCTTCTCTGACGATTCAGCTTGCGGTATGTGGCGTTCAGACTCTCGATCGCGTTCGTCGTGTAGATGACGGTTCTCACATTTGCGGAAAACTTGAAGATTGGAGTGATGACATCCCAGTCGCGTTCCCAGCGTTTCATGGCGTTCGGATATTTCTCCGACCACTTCTCTGTGATCCGGTCCCGGTTGGCGCGCCCCTGTTCCTCGTTGGGAACATTATAGATCGTTTTAAGGTCATTGGCGAAGGCCTTGCGGTCTTTGTCTGACACGTATTTTAACGTGTTCCGGACCTGGTGGACGATGCAGCGCTGATATTCTGTCTTCGGGAAAGCCGTCTGAATCGCCTCGCGGATCCCAGTCAGCCCGTCAGCGCAGATAACAGGATATCCTTAACCCCACGGTTCTTAAGGCTGTTGAGGACGGCCAGCCAGTACTTAGCACTCTCGTTATCGCCGACCTCGATCATCAGGACATCTTTCTTTCCTTCGCAGCTGATCCCGAGGATGACGTAAGCCGCCATCTTCCGAATGATCCCATTATCCCGAACGGAGTAGTGGATTGCATCGATGTAGAGGATGGGGTGCAGGATCTTATCCGTCACGTCCGATATGAATCCCCCAGAGGTCTCAAAACCATAGATATCCATGAGCGTGTCAGAAATCTGGCGGATGGTCATCCCCTTGGCATACATGGAGATGATCTTCTGATCGATGTCAGAAATGTCTTTCTGCCGCTTCTTTAAGACTTTAGGCTCAAACGTGGACCTGCGGTCCTGCGGGACGTCGATTCGCATAGAACCGTAGCTGGAGTTGACAGTCTTTTCCTTGTAGCCGTTACGCAAGTCATCCATCTCGGGTTCCATCATCTCCTTGATGGTGCCGCAGCACAGGTCTTTTAGAGCATCATGGATATCCTCGGCAGTCTCAATGTCGTATTCCTGTAGGAGTTGCTGGATGATCCGGCGTTTGCCTTCGGTCATCACGACTTTGTGGACGGGTTTCTTTTCTCTTTTTGCCATAGTAAAGGGCTCCTGTGATTAGTGTATATCACAGGAGCCCTGAAGGTATTTCTTATTCCGTTTTTACAGAAAAAAA
>BNJU01005167.1_pt1 | contig 70672 bp, 120 predicted proteins | sample 8539281 | NCBI WGS metagenome assembly BNJU01 (sample SAMD00202456, study PRJDB9452) | human saliva metagenome | isolation source: human saliva | place: Japan | reverse complement strand
CCCCCCGATAAAGGTCTGCAGAAGAATATACCCTAATTCAGCAGTATTTTTCTTGTGAGAAAATTTTTATATGTTGAGATGTCTTTTGGGGTTCTATATGTTGATATGAGGTGCTTCGGTGTTTCTTGGGTCTTTTTCTAAGCATAAAATCCCCACCCAAACCAATGGGGAAGTATGATAACCACAAAGAAATACTGTTTATTCAATGAAGACTTCAGCGTAGTAGGTTTTATTTGTATACAGGTTCAGAACGTTCAGCCTTCCAGTGCGCACCCATTTTGCTGGCACGCTGACAAAATGCAGGATAAAGGCTTTCAGCCTGCTTGTCTTTTTCAATGGCTTGACCTTATCGCTGATATGACGGATGAGATAGAGATAGAAGTTCTTCAGCATGGCGGTAACCATCATGAAAACCATGTTCTCAGCCATAAAGGAAAAGGGCAGATGTGACCATCCGAAGTCATGGTTCTGTATATCGAAGTTCTTTTCGCTTGCTCCACGCTCATTATAAAATGTAATGATGTCTTTCTCGGTAGATGTCCGGTTATTGGTAAGGATACAGCGGTATGTGTATATCACTCCGAACATATCCGTCTGCTCCCTGCCCTCCTTGTCTTTCAAAGGACTACGCTGTACGACAAGCCTGTATGACTTTCCTTCGATGAGGTCGTCCATGCTGACGGAGGTGATATCGCATCTCTCATAACCAACCTCAACGCTCTTCCATTCTTCCAGCTGGCGGAAGTCCTCGTGTCGGCTGCCGCAGTTGGCTGCACGTATATAGAACGTGTTGCAGCGCTGCTCTACGGTCTGGATAATTTCCTTCGAGAACGACCCGCAGTCAGCACGGAAACGCTCTATTACCACACCAAGTTCTGAGGTTACACGGTCCATAATTCGGCGGAGCGTGTCCTCCTGATGGAATTTCACATTGGTGTTTCCGTCACGGTTCTCACCTCCGACTATGATGCCCCCGATGGAAGCCCAACCAGGGAAATAGCCAGAATCCTGCTTGTAGGAATACTTTGCATCGAACTTGTGGGCAGGAACAAACTGGTGGTCAAAGTCCAGGTCAACATGACTGCCCGCCTTTATAAGCCCCATCCTCCGTATCATCCGTAAAAGTAAGGTGTTCAGCTTCTCTGCAGTGTTGAAACTGTAAGACTTTCCTGATGTCTCGCTCTTGTAGATAATGTTCTCTTCAGCAAGCTCCTTCAGTCCGCGCCCCACGGTGTCGGCACCGGGTAACAGCGTACCAGGTCTCTGCCTGAACTGTCCTGTAAGCGCATTGATGTCCTCAAGGCAATCCCCTCCACAAAGGTAGCTGAAGAAGAGAGAGCCCAGGATGCTTCCATGGCTGAATGCCTTGCCGCTGCATCCGCGTCTGCCCAACACGGATTCGGTAAGTTTTTCAAAGCCCAACCTTGAAAAAACGTCCATGATGTGATAAATTCCTCCGAAGGAAGTGATATTCTCGTTTTTAATTGCTACCTTTGTCATGTCAGATTTTTGCTTGCTTGTTATGTTTGCAGCACCAAGATAGGTGAAATTTCTGACATATCCAAGTGTTTTGAGGACTTTGTTTCTCAGGCACTTGGAGTTTTCTACAAGAAATTAGTGCTACGGAATTGAGGACTATTATAAACTTTTTAAAATCAAAAAGATGAAAAGAACAATGAAAACAGCCATTATGGCTTTATGTACATTTGCAATGTTAGCAGTTACAGCCAGCTGCTCAGGTGACAAGAATGAAGCTGACTATCCCAAGACTACTGAACAAGTTCTTAACCACATGGTAGGAGAATATGAAGGCACATTAGGCTTCTCTACCACAACAGAAACCGCTACAGAAGGTGCTTTTGGACAACAAATTAGCTGGAAGATAGATAAGAACCACAATATCATTATCGAAAAATTCCCATATGCGACATTAGCAAATGGTGTCTCAAAGCAAGGAGTTGTTGGGAAAATGTCAGAATTATTTCAGACACTTTTAGACGTTAAAGATGCACCTCTTTATATTGTCATGGCAGGGTCAGATATATCAGACAACCGCATATCACTGAAGATAGACCCTCTTTTCTATGCACCACTTTCAGCACCTAATGCAGATTATGAAATTGTAGGATCAATCAAAAAAGTTCAGCCAATGTTCACCAATTACTATAATATAAAGGAATCAAAAATAAATCTCAAATTTACAGTAGAGGGACTGATTAAGGTACATAAAAAAGGTGGAGTAAAAGAATGGCAGAAAGATTTTGACAAGCCAATAACATACTATCTCACAGCAACTAAAAAAATAAATTCAGCTGTTTTAGTAGAACATTTAATAGGCTTCGTGCTGGTGTGTAAACTAAGAGAAGAAAAAGTATGAAAAAGATAATGACATTTACAGCTATGGCTGTCTACGCACTTATTATAGCATTGTTTACTGCAAGTTGTTCAAAAGACAACGACATACTAGATGCCGAGAGAAATGCAACACAGGCTCTCAACAACATTGCTGGAAACTATAAAAGGTAACTTGGCTACCACTTATGGACCAACAACCATAATTTCGCCGGGAACTACTTGGACAGTAGACAAAAACTCTACTATTAACATCAACAACTTCCCATACCAAATGTTGGCAAATGGAGTCTCTAAGAATACTGCATCTTCACTATACACTACCCTCATAAACGAGAAGCAAAGACCTCTAAAGTTGTATATTACGACAATACATCCACAAGACAGCAAAGTCTTGTTCAATCTGTCTTCCAACTTCTCGTTTGAGGTTACTACCATAGCGGAACCTATGAATTATCAGGGCTTTTTTAGCCTTTAAAAATCAGCCGTTCAGCAGTAGTTATACAATGAACAACTCCGAAATGCAATTGCAATTTACTGCAAACAAACTGGTGAAAGTTGACAAGGCGCACGCAACAGCAATTATACAAGAAGATTTTGATACACCTGTTCACTTTTGTCTGACAGGCAATAAAGTATAACCTCAATTCCGCAGCGTTTTTTTCCTTGTGAGGCGATTTTATATGTTGAGATGTCTTTTTGGGGCTCTATATGCTGTTATGAGGTTTTTCGGGGCTTCCTGGGTCTTGTCTGGGCATAAAATCCCCCACCCAAACCAATGGGGGAATATGAGAACCACAAAGAAATGCTGCTTATTCAAGGAATACTTCAGAATAGTATGCTTTGTTTGTATACAGGTTCAGAACGTTCCGCCTTCCTGTTCTCACCCATTTTGCCGGCACGCTGACAAAATGCAGGATAAAGGCTTTCAGCCTGCTTGTCTTTTTCAACGGCTTGACCTTCTCGCTGATATGACGGACGAGATAGAGATAGAAGTTCTTCAGCATGGCGGTAACCATCATGAAAGCCATGTTCTCAGCCATGAAGGAAAAGGGCAGATGCGACCCCCCGAAGTCATTGTTCTGTATGTCGAAGTTCTTTTCGCTCGCTCCACGTTCATTGTAGAACGTGATGATGTCCTTCTCTGTGGATGTCCGGTTGTTGGTAAGGATACAGCGGTATGTGTATATCACTCCGAACATATCGGTCTGTTCCCTGCCGTGCCTGTCTTTCAAGGGAGTACGCTGTACGACAAGCCTGTATGACTTTCCTTCGATGAGGTCGTCCATGCTGACGGAGGTGACATCGCATCTCTCATAGCCAACCTCAACGCTCTTCCATTCTTCCAGCTGGCGGAACTCCCCGCACCGGCTGCCGCAGTTGGCAGCACGTATATAGAACGTGTTGCAGCGTGACTCTACGGTCTGGATGATTTCCTTCGAGAACGACCCGCAGTCGGCACGGAAACGCTCTGTCACAACACCAAGTTCGGAGGTCACACGGTCCATAATTCGGCGGAGCGTGTCCTCCTGATGGAATTTCACATTGGTGTTTCCGTCACGGTTCTCACCTCCGACTATGATGCCCCCGATGGAAGCCCAGCCCGGGAAATAGCCATGGTCCTGCCTGTAGGAATACTTTGCATCGAACTTGTGGGCTGGAACAAACTGGTGGTCAAAGTCCAGGTCAACATGGCTGCCCGCCTTTATAAGCCCCATTCTCCGTATCATCCGTAAAAGTAAGGTGTTCAGCTTCTCTGCAGTGTTGAAACTGTAGGACTTTCCGGATGTTTCGCTCTTGTAGATAATATTCTCTTCGGCAAGCTCCTTCAGTCCGCGCCCCACGGTGTCGGCACCGGGTAACAGCGTACCAGGTCTCTGCCTGAACTGCCCAATAAGCGCATTGATGTCCTCAAGACAGTCCCCACCGCAAAGGTAGCTGAAGAAGAGAGAGCCCAGGATGCTTCCATGGCTGAATGCCTTGCCGCTGTATCCGCGTCTGCCCAACACGGATTCGGTAAGTTTTTCAAAGCCCAACTTTGAAAAAACGTCCATGATGTGATAAATTCCTCCGAAGGAAGTGATATTCTCGTTTTTAATTGCTACCTTTGTCATGTCAGATTTTTGCTTACTTGTTATGTTTGTTGCACTAAGATAGGTGAAAATTTCTGACATATCCAAGTGTTTTGAGGACTTTGTTTCTCAGGCACTTGGAGTTCTTACAAGAATTTATGCTGCGGAATTAAGGTATACTTTAGGATAAAACATAGTCTGGCATTCATCCACGGCAGATGCGCCTGTGATCGGTCTGCTGTGAAATTATTTTCCTGTCACTGCCGTCACTCTGTAAATACATATAACATTCTAATAAACAATGTATTAGTGAGAGATGTTAAAAGTGACAGCAAATGAGAAATAAAATTTTGCAGTAAACTGTTGGTAATTCTGTCCTCATTGTCAGTATCCTGCTACTCTAAACTTTAGAAGATTTTTCATAAGTAGAATGAGTCTACCCCCACAGAAGATCTACTGTCCCCTTTTCTCTACTGCCCTGTATGTGTTGCAATTTGCACCCTATTTGCACCCTGTAAAAATAAAACGCCCTGTAAATCGTTGATTTACAGGGCGTAATTTGTAGCGGGGGTGGGACCCGAACCCACGACCTCCGGATTATGAATCCGACGCTCTAACCAGCTGAGCTATCCCGCCATCCACGGTGCTTTCGTTCTCGAAAGCGGGTGCAAAAGTATGGAAAAAGTTAAGTCTGCAAATTTTAAATCACTTTTTAGCGGATATACAGGAAAAAGTTTTTATATTTGCAGGCGGCTGCTGTCTGCAGGGCTGGTTTCAGTCTTTCCATAGAGCCGGATGAGCGGCTGCATGGTGGGATGCAGGGAATGTACCGTTGCGCCGGCAGGAGGGGCGGTGGCTGTCCTGCAAGACCGGGACAGGTAGCGGGATGCTCGGCAGGCCGGAGCGGACGCCGGGGAGAAGAGTTATAAAAATAATGAAAGAAAAATGCAGAACATTTGAATAATGAGCAGGAAAATAGAACTGGAATATGAGCTGAAGACCCGTTCGGGCAGTGCCGTGTGGACGCTGATCAGTACGCCGATCGGTATGATGAAGTGGCTGGCGGACGAGGTGACCAGGGAGGGGGAAACGGCGACTTTCGTATGGGGCGACCCGCTCCGTGAGCATGATACGCATACGGCGACCGTGATCGAGATGGTGAAAAATAGTCACATACGGCTGCACTGGGACTCGTCCGACAGTGATGCCTACTGGGAAATCAGGATGTTCCACAGCGAGATAGCCGGCAACTATCATCTGGCTGTCACCGACTTCACCGAGGATGACGAACCGGAGGATCTCGTCAGAATCTGGAACCAGAATATCGATCGGCTGCACCGGATTACGGGAGTTTGAGATTTGAGATTTGAGGTTTGAGATTTGAGGTTTGAGGTTTTGAGGGTTTGAGGGTTTTTCCAAGTCTGTTTCTTCTGTTGAAAAAGCCGGAATGCTCCGCCTTTCTTTTCACGACTTTGAAGCCTATGGTTCTGTTTTAGGCCTATGGTTCTGTTTCAGGCCTATGGTTCTGTTTCAGATCTGCCAGAATCATGCAGGACAGGTTGCAAGAAGGGGACAGAGAATAAAAATACTAAAAAGACCATTACTCTGATATTTTTATGTAATTTTGCACGGAACACACTGCACCGGGAAAAAGAAAGTGCAAGTACTTTCCATTCCGGCCCGCACGCTCTTTTGCAGCGGACAGGCTGCACCGGCGGGATGGGATCGGCCTCCTCCGCATCTGCAGGCTGTATTCACGCACGTTAAACAAGGGGTGACACTCCCGTTCGGCACCATCGTAATGTTTCGGATCAGGAAATTAGACATATTCATAGCCAGGCAGTTCGGCATGCTCTTCGCCGGGACATTCTTCATCAGTCTGTTCGTGCTGATGATGCAGTTCCTGTGGCGGTATGTCGACGACCTGATCGGCAAGGGACTGTCCATGGATGTTCTCGGACAGTTCTTCTGGTACATGAGCCTGATGATGGTGCCGCAGGCCCTGCCGCTGGCCATCCTCCTCTCCTCGCTTATTTCCCTACGGCAACCTCGGCGAGAGTTCGAGCTGACGGCCATCAAGTCGGCCGGCATCCGCTGGTCCAGTCGTTCCGCGGCCTGATCGTCATCAGTGTCCTCATCGCCTGCGGTTCGTTCTATTTCCAGAACAATGTAGGGCCGAGCGCGCAGAAGCACATCGCCCAGCTGCTCATTTCCATGAAGCAGAAAAGTCCGGAGCTGGAGATACCCGAAGGCATCTTCTATGACGGCATCCCAATACCAACCTCTATGTGGAGAAGAAAGACCTGAAGACCGGACACCTCTATAACATCATGGTGTACCGGATGACCGACAGCTACGAGGACCAGGCCATCATCCTTGCCAGACTCGGGCATGCTCCAGTCGACGGCAGAGAAGAAGCACCTCAGTGCTGAACCTGTGGAGCGGAGAGTGGTTCGAGAACATGCGCTCGCAGGAGATGGGCAGCAGTGCCAGCGTTCCTTACCGCCGGGAGACGTTCACCCACAAGCACATCGTACTCGACTTTGACGGCGACTTCAACCTCACCGACATGGCGGGCATCTCGAACGATGCCCGTACGAAGAGCATCACCAAGATACAGCACGACAAGGACTCGCTGGTCCACGTCTACGACAGTGTAGGAAAGGCCTATTACAAGGATGCACTGTCGATTTACTATCCTTCCCCAGGCTCCGGCCGTCAGAGATGAAGCAGGCCGTCAGACTGGCGGAAGGAAAAAGCTTCAACGTCGACTCGATGTTCGGCAGGCTGCCGGCCGACCAGCGCCGCCAGGTCGTCGACCGGCTCTGTCTACTGTCCAGCAGGAGGTGGGCGACCTCGAGTTCAAAAAGTCTGGTGACCAGTGACGGCGACAAGCTGATTCGTCTGCACGACATCGAGACCATCAACAAGTTCACGCTGTCGCTGATCTGCATCATCTTCTTCTTCATCGGCGCACCGCTCGGTGCCATTATCCGCAAGGGCGGACTGGGCATACCGATCATCATCAGCGTCATCGTGTTCATCATCTTCACATCCTCGACAACACCGGCTACCGTGTGTCCCGCCAGGTGACTGGGCCATCTGGTTCGGCAAGGGACTGTCGATGGCGGTGCTCATCCCGATGGCGGTGTTCTTTCACCTACAAGGCGAAACAACGACTCGGCGGTGTTCAATGCCGATATGTACTGAGACCCTGCTGCGGCGGATGTTCGGACTCCGCCTCAAGCGCAGCATATCCGGCAAGGAAGTAATCCTGAACGACCCGGCCTGACAGCCGTGATGCCGCCCGGCTCCGGCTGCTGAACGGGCAGATCGCCGAATATGCGAAGTCGCGCAGCCTCAAATCGCCGCCTGACGTGATCAAGGTGTTCTTCCGCTATCATGCCGACCATGTCATCGAGAACATCGAGCGACGAACTCGAAGCCGTCATCGAAGACCTGGGCAACACACGCAACAAGCTCATCATGACCGTGCTGAACCGCTATCCCATACTGGCCGTGAAGGCGCATCACGGCCTTTCGACCGCCGGTGGCTGAACATCCTCGCCGGGCTGATTCTCCCGGCAGGGCATCTTCTTCTACTTCCGTATGTGGCGGTTCCGCCTGCGTCTCTATCGTGACCTCCGTGCCATCACTGCCTGCAACGATGTGCTGATTGCCGAGATAGAACGGATGGAAGAGTCGCTTTTGGGCTGCATAAAAAGAAATATTCATAATCGGTAACAAGTATATGGAAGACTTTAAACTCGATAGCATCGAAGATGCACTGAACGACTTCCGGGAAGGGAAGTTTGTCATCGTGGTAGACGACGAGGACCGCGAGAACGAGGGCGACCTCATCATGGCGGCAGAGAAGATCACACCGGAGAAGGTGAACTTCATGCTGAAGAAATGCGCGCGGCGTACTCTGCGTGCCCATCACGCTCTCACGTGCCGACGAACTGGACCTGCCCCATCAGGTGTCCGACAACACGTCCATGCTCGGCACGCCGTTCACCGTCACGGTAGACAAGCTGGAAGGCTGCACGACGGGCGTCTCCGCCCACGACCGTGCCGAGACCATCAGGGCACTGGCCGATCCGGAATCTACTCCCCAGACCTTCGGCCGGCCGGGACACATCAATCCGCTCTATGCCCGAGACAACGGCGTGCTGCGCCGCTCGGGCCCATACCGAGGCGGCCGTCGACCTCTGCAAGCTGTCCGGCTGCTTCCCGGCAGGCGTGACTCGCAAATCATGAACGAGGACGGCACCATGGCACGTATGCCGGATCTGCAGAAGCGTGCGAAGGAATGGGGCATGAAGATCATCAGCATCAAGGATATCATTGCCTCACCGTCTGAAAAAGGAGTCGAGCATCGAGGTGGGCGACGAGGTGGAACTGCCTACGCAGTACGGCACTTTCCATCTGATTCCGTTCCGCCAGGCGAACGGACTGGAAAACATGGCACTCATCAAGGGTACGTGGAAGGAAGACGAACCGGTGCTCTGTGCGTGTACACTCGTCCTGTGCGACGGGCGACATTCTCGGCAGCCGGCGTTGCGACTATGCGGCGAGCAGCTCCACAAGGCCATGCAGATGATGGAGAAGGAAGGGAAGGGTGTCATCATCTACATGCAGCAGGAAGGACGCGGCATCGGTCTGATGAACAAGATTGCGGCTTACAGGCTGCAGGATGAGGGGCTCGACACCGTCGAGGCCAACATTCATCTCGGCTTCCGTCCCGACGAGCGCGACTGACGGCTGCGGAGCGCAGATGCTGCGCCACCTCGGTGTACACAAGATGCGGCTGATGACCAATAACCCGAAAAAGCGGGTCGGTCTGGAAGCCTACGGCCTGGAAATAACAGAGAACGTGCCGATCGAGATTGCCCCCAACCCGTTCGACTACCGCTATCTGAAGACGAAGCGCGACCGCATGGGACACGACCTGCATCTGTAGAGACCAGGCCAGCCTCACCCCTGGCACAGCCTCACCCCCGGCCCCTCTCCGAATGGAGAGGGGAGTAGACAGCGGGATGCCCCTTCCGTCTTTCCGTATTCGTGAACAGCGGGGGACAGTAGATATATCTATTGGGGATAAGCAGATTATTTCACTCCTGTAGTGGGAGGACACCGGCCTTGTAGTCGGGACATCAGAACCTTGCAGAGTGGACATAAGAAAACGTGGGAACTGCCATATTGAAGTAAAAATCTGCTTCGATATGGCAGTTTTCGCATTGGCGGGAGCGTGGATGGTATGGGGATATGCAGGGGATGGAATGAGCCCCTGTAAAACTCCATTACATGAGATGCTCGGAAAAATGCAACTTGTTGATAATCAGATAACGGTTCTGAGACAAATAGATTTCTGCAGAGGTCTCGGAATTTCTTAAAATGAATATCCGCAATCATCCAAATCAGTAAATTCTTAATATCCGGATTCAGAGTAAGATATTACACCATGACGGGATGATTCCGTGGGATTTGAACGGACCAGCTTTTATTTCCCGGATGCAGTCCGACTTTTATTGGCATACCCTTTTGTGCAGACGTGTTGGTGAGCCGTAGACGAGTAAACCGTACAAATCTGTTTGATTCGAACAGGGATCCCTGGATTCTCTTGCCTGACAAAGGATGCCGAATAAAATACTCACCTTTGATTATCCTCCTTTTTGTCACGCAGGACCCGGGTTCATAGTCACCCATTTTCCAACTAAACTTTACTTGCATTTGAATCAAGCCTTAGCTGCATTTCCAGTGAGGCCTGATTGAAGGCGTAGAGTGAAGGCTTAGTTGCGTTCAAGTAAAGGCTTACTTGGAACGCAATCAGGCACCTTTACATCCTCAATCGTATCTTCCCTGACTACAAGCTGTTTGCAAAGACAGGAAAAACATGGCGAGACTTCCTTCCCAATCTGCCTCCTCCTGTCATCCCTGTCGCACGCACGGTGTTCCAGAGGAGGACGCTGCATGGAGTTCCGCAGACCGTAGCGACCACTCCTTGAAATCATGAACACCTGCCCTGCCGGACAGTCCTCTTGTCTTTAGAAAACACTTTCTTTGTTTTCCATAAAGCATTTTCCCTGTCTTTTATAAATATGTACATGAGACGGTGCGTGCCGTCCTCTCTCGCTATCCGTCATCGGCAGGACAGGAAAAGTACTGCACGGCGGGAGGCATTGCACACGTACCGACCCAGACATTCTCGGTTAATTGTTTTAACACACCACTAAGGCTTATTTTCCGCATTGGTTTGCCGTTTCCGTTTATTTTTATTTGCTGCAGGTCATTGAAGTAACTAAAAACAAAAACATCATGGTAAACAGCGAAGAGACGCAATATGTCTGCGGCATGAGGAAAGAGGATTTCAGACCACGATAGACGGCAGGGAGACCGACCTCTACGTACTCAGAAACGCCGGGAACAGCGAAGTTGCCATCACCAACTACGGCGGGGCCATCGTCGCCATCATGGTTCCCTGACAGAGACGGCAATCATGGCGAACGTCATACAGGGACACGACAACATCCGGGACGTCATCAGCTCCCCTGGAGCCTTATCTCTCCACCCTCATCGGGCGCTATGGCAACCGCATTGCCAGAGGACGCTTCCAGCTGAACGGCAAGGAATACCGCATCGCTGTCAACAACGGACCCAACGCGCTGCACGGAGGAAAGAAAGGCTTCAATGCAAAGGTGTGGGACGCTGTCGAGGTAAACGACCATGCCGTCGTACTGAAGTACACGTCTCTAGGAGGAAGGCTTTCACCGGCGAGGTGGAAGTATGGGTAGCCTATTCCTTTAGCCTGACGACGACGAGCGTCATCAAGTATTCGGCGAGACCAACAAGAAAACCGTCATCAACCTTACCAGCCACGGATTCTTCTCTGGCGAGGCATCGCCGACCCTACCGTCGGTGGAAAACCTGGAATGCCAGATCAACGCCGACTTCTACCTCCCCATCGACGAGACCTCCATCCCGACAGGCGAAATCCTGAAGGTGGCCGGCACACCCTTCGACTTCCGCACGCCGAAACCGGTCGGACAGGACATCAATGCCGACGACGAACAGATAAGAATCGGCGCAGGCTACGACCACTGCTTCGTCCTGAACAAGAGGGAGGAGGGCGAACTGTCGTTCGCGGCCCGCATCAGAGAGCCGGAGAGCGGCAGGACAATGGAAGTCTACACCACCGAGCCGGGCGTACAGGTATATACTGACAACTGGGCCGACGGCTACAAAGGGCAGCACGGGGCGACTTTCCCGCGCCGGAGTGCCATCTGCTTCGAGGCGCAGCACTTCCCGACAGTCCCAACTCGCCCACTTCCCGTCTGTCGTGCTGGAACCGGGCAGAATATACACAGAAGACCGTCTATAAGTTCGGTGTGGAGAAACAGACAACCCATGTAGAAACAAACAAATAAACATAAAAATGGAAAATCAAACTAAGAAGAGGGAACGCTGGTGGCCATCATCACCATGATGTTCCCATGTTCGCGATGATCGCATTCCGTCACCAACATGGCTGCACCGTTCGGCACCATCTGGAAACAGCACTCATGAATGGGCCGGCATGATGGGCAACATGATGAACTTTGCCGCCTACCTGTTCATGGCATTCCCGCCGGCACGATGATTACAAAAATACGGTTACAAGAAGACCGCCCTCGTCGCCCGGCCTCGGCTTCATCGGCATCGGCATACAGTACTGTTTCCAGCACGATGGACGGCAACGCCATCAGCACCTATGTGGTCTATCTGCTCGCGCTTTCGTGTCGGATTCTGCGTCTGCATCCTGAATACGGTCGTCAACCCGATGCTGAACCTGCTCGGCGGCGGCGGCAACCGAGGCAACCAGCTCATCAGACCAGACGGCTCGCTGAACTCGCTTGCAGCCACACTGACCCCGATGCTGGCCGGCTCCGTGATCGGCGAGGATCACGAAGGACACATCCTCTCAGGCAGTCACGCTGCTGCTCATCGCACTGGTCATCTTCGCAGCTTCGTTTTCATCATCGTATGGTTCACGCAGCTGACAGAACCCGAGACGGAGAAGTCGGACGTGATGGGCGGCATCAGGGCGCACTGGGCTACCGGCAGCTGGTACTCGGCATCGTGGCCATCTTCTTCTACGAGGCATCGAGGTCGGCATCCCCGCCAGCTCCTGTTCTACCTCAGCGAGCCGGTGGCAGAGGGCGGCGTGCTCGGCAGCGCGGCCATCGCCGGTCTGATAGCCGGTGTCTACTGGCTGCTGATGCTCGTCGGGCGTTTCGTGAGTGCCTTCATCAGCGGCAAGGTGTCTTCAGTATGCAGCTCACGGTGACCTCCTCCTGCTGCCATCGTCCTCCTGCTTGTCGCCATCTTCATGCCGGGAGACAAGCAAGATGAGCACTACAAGTGCCCGACCTTGCAGAGCACGCTGATTCAGGCAGAGGTACCGGTAAAGGTGCTGTTCATCATCCTCTGCGCATCTGCACCTCCGTCATGTGGGGCGTTATCTTCAACCCTGTGACGGAAGGACTCGGGAAATACACCGCAACAGCTTCCGGGACTGTTCGCATGACAATGGTTGTCGGCGGCGGTGTCATGCCGCTGATCCAGAACCTGACGGCAGCCAGAATCGGCGACATCCAGAGCTACTGGCTGGTCGTGGCCATGCTGGCCTATATGCTTTTCTACGCACGTTGGCAGGCTCGCACCCGGCAAAGAAAGATTAAGACTGAATCGCATAATCCAGACCATCAACCAAAAACATTACTGACATGGACATTGAATTCGTAGAAGCGTTTTCATCAAACACTGACGGCAAGACCGGCAACCTATCTACTTCTCGCCGGGACGTATCAACCTCATCGGCGAGCACACCGACTACAACGGCGGGTTCGTCTTCCCCAGTGCCGTGAGACAGCGCATCATGGCGAAGTACGTCCCAACGGTACGGACACCGTGATGTGCTACTCCATCGACCTCAAGGACCGTGGAGTTCAAGGTAGACGATCCGAAAGGGCCGCGCGCCACATGGGCCCGCTTCATCTACGGCATGGTACAGGAGTTCAAGGCACTCGGCGTCGACGTGAAAGGCTTCAACATCGCCTTTGCCGGCGACGTTCCCCTCGGTGCCGGCATGAGCTCATCGGCAGCCATGAGAGCTGCTTCGGCTGTGCGCTGAACGACCTGTTTGCCGGCAACAAGGTGCCGAAATGGGACATCGCTCGCCGGACAGGCAACGGAGCACAAGTACATCGGCGTGAACGCAGGCATCATGGACCGGTTTGCAAAGCGTGCTTCGGACAGGAAGGGAAGCTGATGCGCCCGGACTGCCGCAGCCGTGAGTTCGAGTACTTCCCGTTCAGTCCAAAGAGCTACAGGCTGGTGCTCGTCAACTCGAAGGTGAAGCACGAACTGGCAGGAAGCCCCTACAACGACCGCCGCAGGAGCTGCGAGAACGTCGTCGCCGCACTGGGCGCAGCTTCCCCGGCAAGAAGTTCGAGACGCTGCGGGATGCCGACTCGGGGACGAGCTGGAGGCCGTGAAGGCGAAGTCAGCGCCGAAGACTACAGACGTGCCCACTTCGTACTGGGCGAGAAGGACCGTGTCCTCGCTGTCTGCGACGCCCTCTGCGCAGGCGACTACGAGACCGTCGGAAAGAAGATGTAGCGAGACCCACCACGGCCTCAGGCAAGAGTACGAGGTAGCTGCGAGGAACTCGACTTCCTCAACGACCTCGCCTCGTAGAACGGCGATGACCGGTTCGCGCATCATGGGCGACGGCTTCGGCAGCTGCACCATCAACCTCGCAGCGACGAACGGCATGACAGGTTCATTGCCGATACGAGCCGAGAAGTTCAAAGCGAAGTACGGTCATGCGCCGGAGGTCTATCCAGTCATCAGTGAGGGGTCGCACTAGGTTTGCTGAAACCGCTTCAACATCCGGGAGACGGTCGTTTTGTCCGCAGGGCAGGTCTTCACCGGCATACACAGAGCTGGATTCCTCATGAGGTCCAGCTCTTCGTGTCTGGTTCCGGCGGTCCGGACACGACTCCATGCCATGTCAGAAACAATGTTACATCGCTAATCATCTACAACATGAAAAGCATACTATAAAGGTGAACCCAAGATCCCCGGTATCCGGTGGGACTCGCATCGTACTAGTTTGAAAGACAGAAGCTCAGGCTGCCTCAGGAGAAAAGAAGGGAACCCGGAAGCGGAAAGCTCTCGCTGCAGCGCGGGTTCGTCCGGGAGAACGAAAGCCTCAAACAGGCCGCCAACCGGGTGCTCTGCCAATGCACGCGCACATGGCACATCTATATGTTGCAGGTGGGTGCTCGAGACTGACCGCGACCCCGGCGACCGCGTCATATCAATCGCCTACCGCACTCATCACGCGCCCGGTGACGATGACCGGCAGCTGCTGGAGAAGAACGACCTGCAGCGGGTCGATCGACAGACCTCGGAGCTCGATGGCGACCACATCGCCATGGTGCAGATGGCTCTGAGCCAGCTCCGCAAGCTGCTCACAAGACCCTGGTCAGCCTCAGCCTGCTGCCGGAACTGTTCACCACTCACAGCTGCGCACGTTCACGAGGCGATTCCGGTGCGAAGTCGACAAGCGGAATTTCCGAAACGCATCAAGCACCGACTTCATCGAGAAGACCAGCCCTCATCGACAAGGTCACCAGCAAACGCGGCGCAGCCTGTACCGTTCAACCGGCAGCCTCAAGGACACTTCGTCTACAGACTATCAAGAGAAGGCAGAACGCCCGACACACAGCCGTGCCGCCGGGCCGGCAGACTTTCCTCTCGCTCAAGTTCAGTCATCATCACCTTGACGCATACGGTACCGACAGGAAAGAACTCATCTTCCTGTTTTCTGCCTGCGTGCCGCCGCCCATCACTCTATGGTGCCGTTGGCGGACACCAGCCGTGCTGCGTACCCGGCACCGTGCGATCATGCGCCGGTCCGCAGCTGCTGGCAGTTAACATCACCAGCAGGGACAGCCACGCACGTCTGTCCTCGCCGATCTCTTTTTGCTGGACGACATACCGATTTTCTGCATGAGCACGCACGCCTCGTCCGCTCAATCGCGTTTTATCCGCAGGACATTGTCGAGACGCGATTCAGCCGGTCCGCTCCATCCACAGAAGCCTGTGCACGAACGACGCCCGCAACCCCCGGACAACAGCCTTTTGAGGTGTTCGAACAGATTTATCAAAATGTAACTAATATTTTGAATTCTCCTTATTTATCTCCTATATTTTGCATTATAAAAATTTAAACCAATCTATATATGAATGACAAGAAACTGATGGACCGTGCAGCGGACAACATTGAAAGTACCTGCAGGTCAATGGTTGAAAAGGCCAAGTCTCGCCATCCGGGCGCCATGGGCGGTTCCGACTTCATCAATGTTCTTTCTTGAATTCTCGTCTACGATCCGGACCGGCCGGAATGGGCAGGACGCGACTGTTTCTATCTCGACCAGCGGGAGTCGTCCATACATGCTCCATGCGGCACTGACCTCCAGAGAAAGTTCACGAGTCGACGACATCAACAGTTCCGCCAGGTGGGGTTCGGTCACACCCGGCCATCCGGAACGCGACCTCGCACACGGCATTGAAAACCCATACCGGCCCGCTCGGACAGGGACACGCCTATGCCGCAGGAGCCGCCGTGGCAGAGAAATTCTCGCGCGCACGCCTCGACACACCATGATGCAGCACAAGATATGTGCCTCACATCTCCGACGGAGGCGTCCGAGAAGCGTCAGCGCAGAAGTCGGAAGACTGGCAGGCGCACCGGACCGAACAACCTCATCATGTTCTACGATGCCAACGACATACAGCTCACCGAATGCGGAGCCGTCAGCGGATGAAGACACGGCCATGAAATACTGGGGCATGGGGGATGGAACGTCATGAATATCGACGGCAACGACCCGATGCCATCCGTGAGGCACTGCCGCCGCCAACAGGGAAGAGAGAACCGCCCCACCCTCATCATCGGTGACACCGCGTCATGCTAAAGGCGCACGCGAGGCCGACGGCAGCAGCCACGAACACAGCATAAAGACACACGGCGCACCGCTCGAGGCGATGCCTATAAATACGGTGAAAACCCCGGCGGCGATCCCGACGACCCGTTCGAATCTTTCCTGAGTGCAGCAGCTCTACGATGACCGCGCCGAACTCGGAAAATCGTGGCTGAACGCCATGCTGCAGGAGGCCGGCTGGGAAAAGGAGAATCTGGAGAAAGCGGCAGATGCACCAGTGGTTTCCGGCAGGCACCGAGATCGACTGGAGCGGTTGCATGCAAGCGTGACATCCCGACACGAAACGGCTCGGCAGCCCGCAGCCTGCTAAGACTGGCGAACAGGTACCGAACATGATCGTGTCTCCGACCTCAACAATCTGACAAGACCGACGGCTTTCTCACACACACATTCTCTTCGCCCGCGGCGACTTCAGCGGCTTTCTTCCGAGCCGGCGTAAAGCGAACCGGCCACGGCATGTGGCGTGCATTGGCATGATGCTCCATGGCGGCGTCGTCACGGGCAATGAGCACATTCTTCGTCTCTCCGACTATACGAAGCCGGCCATCCGACATGCGCCTCACGCAGGTGCCCTGTAAATTCGTATGAGTCACGATGCGTTCCGTGTCGGCGAGGACGGTCCTACGAACTCTGTCGAACAGGAGGCGCAGATCCGCCTGATGGAGCAGTACAGAACCATGCCGGACAGGATTCCGTCCGTGCTCCGCCCCGCCGACAGCGATGCGGGCAACCGTCTCGCTGGCAGATGGCCAGCGGAGAATACCGACACGCCGATGGCCCTCATCTCCTCCCCGGCAGAACGTAAGAGCTGCCCGGAAGGAACCGGACACCAGCTGACCCGCAAGGGCGCATACATCGTGAAGGCGCTCTGACGAGCCGTTCGATGTCATCCTCGTCGCCAGCGGATCCAGAGGTCTCACCTGCCTCGATCCGCAGTGAACCCCTGCGCGGGACGGAGTGAAGGCGTGGTCGTCGTGCTCCGTCCGAGGGCCTCTTCCGCCGTCAGAGCAGGGAATGCCGTGGCAGGTACTGCCGGAGGACGCAAGAACCTCGGTCTGACAGCCGGCTGCACGCTCAGAGGGGCGGTCGGTGCGCACGGAAAGGTATACGGGCCACAGTTCGGCTGCTCGCTCACAAGGTGCTCCGACGAGAAACCGCTTCACCGCCGAGAATAGATGTACAGGCAAGTGAAAGCATTTTTAGCATGATTGTTTAACCTGAGCTCTGTGCTCCCCGCCGGGAACGCGAGGCTCATAAAACTAAACAGCTGTGGAAATAAGACAGAGCGTCTGCGACCACGCAGGCTATCCGTTAAAGCAGTTCGTCATCCAGCATCTGGAAGAACACAAGTATCCATATAAGGACTCGGTTGCAACAGCGACCTGAGCTGTGACTATCTGAGTCTTCGCCCACCCGCTGGCCGAGGCCATCGGAAAGGGCAGGTTCATCCGCATCGCCATCTGCGGAAGCGGCGAGGAATATGATGACACTCAACAAGCATCAGGGTGCTGCCGACCGGCATGGAACAAAAGACGCCAACCTGATGTCGCTCAACTAACGATGCCAACGTCCTGGTCCTTCCGAGCAGATTCATCGACAACAAGACCGCCGGCGAATCCTCGACGAGTTCTTCAAGGCGGGATTCGAAGGCAGCGACACGAACGCCGTGTCAGGAAGATCGCCATCCAGCAGGCATAAGAGCGTCTTCGACCGCCTGTCCTGATTGTCTCCAAAGACATTATCATACAGTCAGAAAACCGGACGTGCCGGACATCCCTTCCACAGGCTTTTCCTGTAAATGACTATCCAAAGACGACCTGTCCGGACCGCACCTTTCTGACTGCCGGAATTGATAGGCGGCTTCCCTGCCGAAGCCCTGCTGAACAAGACAGGCTGTGCATCTCCCATCCTCCGGAAACAGACCGTGGATGGGGGATGTCAGCCTCTCTCTTCCGTAATACGCATGGACAGGGAGTCAAATAGCTCTCAATCGCCCCTCTCTTCTCAACGATCCTCTCCTCCCGCATCGGAATTGTGCTCCGTACAGCCTTCCCCTTCCGAGACAGAACCTGAAGACATGAATCCTTTACCTATTCGCAGTTATCACTGTCCGGCAAGACCTGAATGTCATGGATTTCATGTAACCTCCTTTCAGCGGCAATCTCATCGTCTTTGGGAAAAGCAGCCCCTCATCAGAAAAGCGTACGCTGACCTCGGCATTACCACAGGCCGTTTCCTACCGGGCGGTAGATTGCGGGCGTGCCGGGCCTTCAACACGACCGGTATTCACCAACAGCACGGCTGCAGTGTCGGGGCATCAGCGGCTGGAAGAAGATGGGTTTTTGTTCCCGTCACTGTCTAAATATGGCAAAAAGAAATGACCGACTTATACTGAAAAACTTACCAGACAGAAACAATTTGTAATCCAATCCATATAAAAACAATAGAGGGAAAAAGGTCTTTTATAATTTATATCTATCTTTGCACCGGGGTCTGACGGCAGCCTGTTCCTCTTGTAGGCAGGCATCCACAGAAGCTGCCCGCAATACATTCCCACTGAAGGCACTGCGAACATCACTGGTTCCCGATAGACAATCACAATCAAAAGCGTAATATATGAAACAGGGTTATTATTTCGTTTTCCTCGCGATGGCTACTGCGACATCAGCAGCCGCAAAGGCCGATACGCCCGCATGAAAATTACAGGACGATGCCGCCGTGGTGACCGTGAAAGTCAACTACGCACCTGTCGCCGTCGTCACCGGAACGAATACGGTGAATGTACCCAGTACGGTTCCGACATGTGATTGAGCGGCGACGTGCTTTTACCTGAAGAGCGTCTACGAAGACGACCGGCGCAGAGCACCCAGCGAGACCATCACCGACGACCAACCCCACCAACACCAACACACCAACCACACAACCCCCCACAACACCACACCACCAAGCCATAATTGAAGATGATGCAATACGATCGCAGACCACCCACCACACCACAAACAACCCCAACACAAACCCCCACACACAACACAACCCCAACCCACACACACCCACAAAACCCCCACAGAAGCACCATCCATCACAGCCGGTTATCGATACAGACCGTCAGGTGACTTCCATTTCAACGACGCTTCATGTGCAAAGGTGTCCTGTCGTCAGAGTGACGGTCGACGAGCGGCGGTCGGCAACGTCCTCGAGGCCGGCTTTCACCGGTGAAGGCCGGCTCGAAAGCTGTCGCTGAAATTCGACGACGAACTATTCCTCGATGCCTTCAAGATGAACGGCAACTCGTGACGGTCTACGGCACCTATCGCGAGTGCGACATCAGAGCTTTACCGCCTTCGACATCCAGGCGCACGGGTACGCCACCGTGAAAGGCCACGCTGACCCGTGAGACAAGGCGACCAACATCACCGCCTACGAGTGGCCAGAGCCGCGAGCAACAAAGGGTGATAACCTCCGTCGGCGGAGAGAACACGCATCGAACCCGGAGCGAGAAGAACAAACCTCATCCGTCGGAAGCGCAAATGGCGCTGCGGGGATCGAGTCGCGGTGAAGGCAGACGGCACGGTAAGCAGTCGGCCGATTATGCCGGAGACCTACAACATAAGACTGACTGAGTGGAAATCGCGAAGATCGACGTCACCGCTTCGGCCGTCGTGCGCGACCAGAAGGCAAACGTGCTTTCATCGACGACATCAGCCCCGCCAAGCACCACGCTTTCAATCTCTACCGTTCCGACCGGCACCGACACCGATGCTCATGGCACCGGCGAGAACACCGTGATGTTCTCGGCCGATGACCACGCTTCCTGCTCGCAGCCTACGGCGGGCGACGACCGGGCAAGATGGAAGTGAAACTGAATTTCGCGCGAAGCCCGCCCTTTCACTGCGGCGGCTCCAGCTTCGAGTTCGACCTGGAGAACAACGACCGCCTCGAGGCGTTCTCAAAGGTCGCCTCACAGGCATCGGAACCATCGGACAGACAGCCGGCGGAGAAGCGGCAGTTCGCCGCCCTCGACGCTTTTACGGTAGTGCAAGAATTGTAGCCTGTCCATGGGAAATATATATATCAACGGTAAAAGCCAGCAATCAACAAGCGATGAGAAAGACTCCACTACGGCATTCTGTGTGCCAGCGCACTCGCAGCCGCGGCCTTCAGACAGTCGGGCTCGACCTGCAGAGCCAGGTGGAGGCTGCATACAGGCTCCCTGCAACACGTCCACTCCCCACCACAACAGCCGCACCCGCACGCCTCAGGCGGCGGCAGAGTGCACGGCAGGAACACGATGGCGGCGATCGAACTTCAGCGCAACCAACGGCAGCCGCAGAGCTCCGGGCAGAGGGCGTGACACCGCTGCCCGTATGCGCGGCATGATCGCCATCGCCGTCGTTCTGGCCGATGTCTGACGCATCGCGCCCTGAAATGCGTCCATCCGCAGCTGGAGCCGCCGCGCTGCATGCACTAGAAAGATGGACATCGTCCGCAAGGAAATCATGGCGTCGACCGAATCCACCGTGGCATCGACCTTCCGCGAGGCCATATACCGGCAAAGGAAAGGTCATGACGGGCATCGTCGACGGCGGTGCATCGACTGGAACCATATCAACTCTCCTCAAGCCCGACGGCACGACCCGCTTCCGCCATGCGCCAGCGCATCACTGCAAGCGTAGCGGGACCCCAAAGGCTACCAGCACGACGGCACCACTGCGCGCGCCGTGCTCGACACGATGAAGAACAGCGCAGACGCTACGCCATCGAAGACTTTCCACGACCGACAACAACACCAACCTCCGGTACGCACAGCAACGGGCACCGTATTACATGGCGTGCACGGCGCATCACCTATGCCGTGACCGGGGACAGCGGCGTCTCCCACAACGATGGCAGAAGCCCCAGCCAGCTACTGACGGCATGCGCGAGGTCAGAGATCGCGGCCTACACTGCGGCGACCTGCGCGACCAGTACAGCGTCGCATCTCGGTGGCCGACGATGCCGTGCAGTAGACGCTCCCTGTCGAACAGGCCCCATCGCCTGCGTCATCAACCCGTCGCGCGCGGCAACCCAGCGCACACGACCCACGCGTGATGAACGTGGGTTTCTGGCCGAAGAGCCGGCACGCACATCATCTGCGCGTGGCGGCGGCAACACAAGCCGACCGCACGGCCCCTGAAGAAGACCTTCGCCAAAGGCCGGCGAGACCGCCACATCCTTCCCTCACGCCGAGTCGCAGACGCAGCCTGTCGGGCAAGAAGATCACTACAATCCTCCATGCAACGGACGGATCGCCGCCTACAGCAAATGACGACAGCACCGAATTCGAATTCCAGATCGTCGCACTGATGCGCGCGCGCGGCAGCCGTCGTCGCCGTACGCATCCCGTCGCTTGGCGAACTCGAACGGACGAGGCGACGACCCACGCGCGGCGACCACTCCATGACGGGGCCGCATCAATCAGCCAGACCTTCGCCGGGGCCACTTCGACGGCTACGTCAGCGGCATCGATGCAGAGAGATCCCGAGACGTACGCCACTATACAGTGCGCGATCAGCGACCGCGACAACAGACGACCAGCAAGGGACTTTGGCAGCTACAAGCTCGTCGCTGGAAATCGAGCAAGTACAGCCGGGCAGCGCGTCGATGTTCATGCGGCGCACAGCTGGCTTTATCTCACTTCGACGACAAATAGCAAGCGGGTGGGATCTCGCCCAGCGGAACACGCACCAGGACTCGATCAGACGACATGGCCTGTGCGGCGAACAGCGATCCTGCAAACGGCTACAGCGTAACGTGCACCAGCCACTGCGCACCCATCGACTGTGATTCGTCTTACGGATACAACAAGAAAGGGCGGGAAGCGACTCTCCCCGCAGGCGAGGCATCCCGCTTCCTCGTCGTTTCGGCACCGCTGGGCTGACGGTCAGACTGCCGCCTCGTCTGTGCGCCGGGTGCCGTCCGTCCGCCTCTTCGGTGAACACCCACTGCCGTGGAGAACGACACGGGCTAGCACGCAGGCACTGTTTGCAGCAAGCTGACGAAGCGCAGCAGACCGGTTACAGCGTATCAGTCGCTCGGCACGTCGATGGCCACGCCGGGTCGTCACCGGGCCATCGCCCTAGTGGCTGGAGGCGAACCTGGAAGTTGACCGCGTGGATGCGCACGCATCAGCCGAGGCCGCCCTGGGACGACTTCGTGGAAGAACATCGGCGACCCGGTACAGTGGGGGCCGGCAAGTTCGACGCCTACGCCGGACTCGAAAGCGGGTGCTGCGCGAGCAGCCAGTCCGCCGGCATCGGCGGCGTGAAGACAGCCGACGGCCGGAGACGCCTGTCATCACGATGACGGGGAGCGTTCAAGTCTCGATATACTCCTCGCCGGTGCGGCACTGCCTCACGGTGCGTGTCCTCGCCCGCGGGCGCATCGCACCGACGCAGTCTAGCACAGGAACGCGACGAGACCAGCGTCAACGCCTCGCGCACGGCAGTAAGGGTGCCTATCTCATCCAGGTGAACGGCGGCAAGGCGCAGCGCGTCGTCATCTATTAAACGGCGGCTCCTGCCGCTCCGAGACTCTCTAATGAGATTCAGAACTCAAAGCACAGGAACAAAGCCGGTGGAGAAACAAGAGGGCGTTGCCTGCGTCCAAGCAAGGGCCTGACAGCACGTCGGGCGAGGCCTGATTGACGTGCGAGACGAGGCCTCTGCTATGCAACTGAGCACCTAACACTGCACATGGAGTTCAGTCTGCATGATCCAGTAGGTTTGCAGTCGCCAGAATCTTCACCGCCGAGCGGTTGCTGTCGCTGGAGACTATATCAGGAATTAAATATTGTTTACCAAATGCATGATGAGAAAAGCCACTGCTTACGCCGTCAGTCTTTCAAGCTGCTGATGGCGATGCAGTGAGCTTCCTGGCCGCCGTGCAGCGCAGGAGTACAGCTCATCAGGTTCCCACACCAACGTGCCGCCAAAGGCGAAAAGCAGCGGGCATGGCGGCACATGGGTCTCCTTCAGTGCTCGGTGCGACGGGACCGGACATGACCGTCAGCATCGATCGCGGAGCCGGCGAACAGTTCGACGTGAAGAAGGCCAAGGTAGAGTTTGGACAGCGGCGATCATCCATCAAAAGGCTCGCTCTTCACGGCACGGTCTCCGACGGATGATGTGACCCATCATCGCATCCCGACAACTCTACTTCTTCAATGCCTCAGGCGCAAAATCGAGCCAGATCGAGTTCCAGCAACCTCAAGCTCCATGTGCTCAACCTGCAAACACAATGCGCTGAACGCACTCAACATCGACGCCAGACGCTAGACGTCATCTACCGCAGGACAACCCCTTCACGAAGTCCACGCGTGATGATCGGCAGCATGCCGGAACTCGTCGTGCTGGAGATTCCGCAGATCGGACACCTCCCCGGACTTCACGCTCCGCACTTCCCCAAAGCTCCGCTCCTGACGCCTACACACGCTGGGACTGAAAGCCCGTCGACCCGCCGCCCCCAAACTGCAGCGGCTGAGCCTCGACATGACGAGGCGTGGAATCGGTCGACCTCGCAGAACCCCCGAGCTGCAGATCACGAGACGTCGGCGACTCACGTTGAACGACGCTCGACCTCAGCCACAACCCGAAGATCACACAGCTTTCCTACGCCTCCCACTCCTCGGTACGGTGAATCACGGACGTGAAGTTCGACAACATCGACGTGACGCACTGTCGGAGCTATACTCTCTTCTACTGCGGCGGCAACAACCTCAAGACGCTCGACCTCCACGGAACCCCCGGACTCTTTCACCCTCTCGGTGAGCGACCGCAACCTGCTGCAGCAGCCTTGACGTGAGCCACAACCCGACCTCACGCAAGCGTCAGCGTGCGCTACAATTACATGGACTTCGCCAGCTCCCTGGCGGGCAGCTGGTTCGAGTACTGCCACGAGCAGAACCCGATGGAGTGAACGACACCTACAAGGTGGGCGACGTCATCGACCTCAGCAGCACGCGTGCTCCGCGCGAGGACGACTACGCAGGGACGGGCTCTTCCGTGTCGAGAAGGACCCGACAGAAGCCCGTCGGCTGGGACGACACCTATTATGAATACAAGGACGGCAGGTGACGCTGAAGAGGCACTCCGACGACGAGGTCTTCGTACAGTACACCAACAGCGTCCTCAAGGCTACCCATCCGTACGGAGAACTTCCGGGTGAGACTGCCGAAGACTTCGGAGGGACGTGAAGGCCATTGAGCTGTCAAGCCTCGGATCGGAAGGTTCGCCGGTGAAGATGTCCGTCGAGCATCCTCGGCGCGACGGAAGACAAGCCGGTCACGGTGAAGGTCGACCCTGGGCGGCGGCGAGACGAAGCTGCTCAAGGTGACTTCCGAGCATCCCACGGCCGCGAACATCAATGACGTGCGCACGGGATCAGGCAACATCATCGTCTACGTGCCGCCGGGACCATTACGTGACGACGCTCAGGTCCGACGGACAGTACATCGACAACATCGACCTCTCACTGACCGAACTCCGCGCGCTCGCTCCGGAACGCTCAGCTGACCGCCATCGAGCATAGGCTACAACAGCAAGCTCGAGAAGCTCGACCTCTCCGGTAACAGCCTCCGGTTCGTCGACCTCCGGACCGTCGTCCTGCTTCTACAAGAGCAAGCTCGCTGACATCGACCCTGAGCCACAACCAGCTGGACCTCCATCCGCTAACGACCTCTGTGCCGTGCGCCGGCTCAACGTCAGCCACAACAACCGGAAGCTGGATGTGTCTGATAGCCGACAACCTGCGTACTCGACCTGTCGTACAACAAGTTCCACGTGTCCTGCTGACGACCACAGCAGCCTCATCGAGGACATCAACGTATCGAACAATGAACTCGACGAGGTGAAGATTCCCGCCAGTCGCGCCGGTCGCAAAAGCTCAACGTCAGCGGCAACCGCCCACACTGCGCAATATGCTCTCGACTTCGGACTGCCGCAGGCAGGTTCATCTACGCACCGCAGCATATCCTGCAGATTTCACCTCTCCGCCGGGCATCGACCTCTCCGAACAGAACATCACACGGAACGGCGCCAGACGCAGTTCGTATGGAAGAAGAAGGGCGGGGAGACGCTGAAACTGGGCACCGACTACCCTCACGGACGGGTCGGCGAAGTTCCTCAACCTCGCACTGACTCCATCTACGCAGGATGACCGCATCCAAGCTATCCCGACTTCAAGGGGTGCCGATCGTCTCAAGACGCACCGTGCATCCGATCGCCATGCCGCAGCACGAGCTGGCCTCGTTCACGACGGTCAGCAGACGGGCAGCGATGCAGCTCTCTCTGGCCAGCTACGTGCCGGGCAAGTCGAGTCTACTTCGAGTGGAACGCGCCGACGGCAACGCTGACCCAGCTACACCCTCGGGACGGCCTACAAGCTCTTCGCTGCTGCAAGTCGAGCGAGAACACGAAAGTGCGTGCCTGTGCCGGGCCGACGACAAGCTCAGCATCTTCAGCGTGTCGAACGTCAGATCAGCCAGCCGACTCTCTCCAGGCTGAAGATGCCAAGCTCATCACGCTGGCGAATACAGGACTGGGCACATCACGCCTTCCTGCCGCAGCCCGGCCTGACCGACCTGAACCTCGGCGGCAGCGTGAGCGAGATCGACCTTACGAAGTTCTAGATCTTCTCACTTTCGCTGGTCGGCAACAAGTTCCAGACCTTCAGACCTCTCACAGGCGAAGAACCTCAGACATGACTTATCTCTCGAGCAACAAGATGACCAACGTCAGCCTCGACAACCTGAACCTCTGGAACCTCGACACGGAGCAACAATGAGCTGGGAAAGCGTGTCGCTCGACAGGCTCCCGGCACTGGAACAGCTCTGTTGAACGCCAACAAACTGACGAAAGTGGACTGTCGCAATGCCCGAATCTGTCGGTATTGAACATCGTCGGCAACCGGCTGAAGTTCTCAACCATGCCGCTGCCGAGCAACAACGGCAGCGAGACCGTTCAGCCGTATTCTACAACCTCCAGGCACCGCTGGATGTCAAGTGTGTCGACGGAAAGGTCGACCTCAGCTCCAGGCCGTCGTGAGGCGGTGAACCGACTACCTACAGATGGTTCGACGGCGGCGTACGGTATGTGGACGGTGAACTGCAGGGCGAGGCTGACCGACGGCGACGAGTACACGGTCGGAACGGCGTTACCACGCTGAAACTCAACAAGAAGTTCCAAAGCTCGTCTGCGTGCTGGCCAGCATACACTTCCCCAATGCGCTTCTGTACACGAACTACATCAGTTCACGCCGACCGGCATCGATGATGTCCATGCCGGCGAAGTGTGAAGGTACAGCTCACCGACTAGCAGCATCCACCGTACTCCGGTGCGCGAAACACTGTACGCCGTCTACACCATCGACGGCAAGGTGGCTTGCGAGGCAGAGGCTGCCGGCGATGCAATCCGTATCGCCCTGCCCCTGCGGCACCTCATCGTACGTGTGGGCACAACAAGGCTGCCAGGGTAGGCGTAAGATAAGCCACCCATCATCGCCTATCATCGCTTATCATCGCCTATCACTGCCTATCATCGCCTACCCCATCCCCTCTTTTTGGAGGGGCTTGGGAGAAGCTTCCTCCCCGTCATCCCTCCTAAGTCCTCTCGAGCGATTTGGGGAGGCTTTAAAGTGTATCAGAAACCCTCCTCTGCTTAAAATTAACAACATATTACTATTTTTAAGAAGAAATGTAATTTATTCTGTCAAAACTTGCATTCCTCTAAATATTTATTAATTTTGCGTAATCAGAGGAGACGTAACTAAAGTTTCTAAAGTAGACTGCTAGCAGCCCTTACCATCCATCAGGAGACTTCACATAAACCATAGTACGCTCCATCGCCCCCAATACTAACCACCCACCATCGCTATCATCGCCCATCACCGCATATCACCGCCTCCCCACCAGCCGGAAAGGGCGCAGATTGAGAAAACTGTTACACAACAATAATTCATTAACATTCAAGAGAGAGATCTATGGAGAAAAGATTCACTTTATTTTTGCTTGGACTCGTCCTGTCTATCGGCACGGCATTCGGCCAGGGCAAAAATCAATCAGACCGTGCAGTTTCTCAGGAAGACGGAGAAGCCGTCGTCAGTGCCTTCGGTCATGGTACAGGGTACCACGACGAACGGTCACCGACATCGACGGAAAAGTTCTCGCTCAATGTTCCTGACAGGAAAGAAACTCGTAGTCAGATTACATCGGCATGACCACCCAGACCCTCACCGCCAAGGACGGCATGAAGGTGGTGCTTGTCAATGACAACCACCAGCTCACCGAGGTCGTCGTGACGGGCATGACCCAACAGGACAAACGTCTCTTCTCGGAGTGCCACCGAAGATCGACGCCTCCAAAGGCGAAGATCGACGGCATGGCCGACGTCAGCGGTCGCTCGAAGGCCGCGCCGCCAGCGCATGAGCGTCAGAACGTCTCGGCGTACATTCGTACGGCACCGAAGACTGTGCGTGGTGCCACGTCCATCTTCGGTTCGTCAAAGCCGCTGTGGGTAGTCGACGGCGTCATCATGGAAGACATTGCCCATATCGATGCAATGCTCCCTGTCGTCAGGTGACGCGAAGACCCTGATATCCTCCGCCATCGCCGGCCTGAACGCCGACGACATCGGAGCTTCAGATCCTCAAAGACGGTTCCGCCACCTCTATCTCATGTGTGCGCGCCATGGCGGGCGTGATCGTCGTCACGACGAAGAAAGGGCAGCCAGAGCCACCTCCAGCTATACCGATGATACACGCTGCGCCTGAAGCCGAGCTACCGCAACTAACATCGCTGAACTCGCAGGACCAGATGGAGGTCTACCGGGAGCTGGAGAAGAAGAGCTACCTGAACTATGCCGAGATTGCCGACGCTTCGACGAGCGGGTGTCTACGGACCTCTATGCCAGCTGCTCTCGAGGTCACGTACGCCACCAGGGACAGTTCGGACTGGAGAACACGCAGGACACACGGGATGCCTACCTGCGGGCTGCCGAGTACCGCAACACCGACTGGTTCGACCAGCTCTTCTCAAGTTCCATCATGCACAACCACTCCGTCAGCGCATCGGGCGGTACGGACAAGGGACAATGCTGCCTCCCTCTCCGCCATGTACGACCCTGGATGGTACAAGGCATAGCCGTGTACAGCGTTACGGCAACCTCAACACCACCTACCAACAGCAGCAAGCGGGTGGGCCTGAACCTCATCGCCAACGCCTCTTACCGCAAGCAGCGCGCACCGGGCTCACTGACACGGACCGTCGACCCGGCATCGGAACCCGTCAGCCGTGCGTTCGACATCAACCCCTACTCCTGCTCGCTGGACACGTCGCGTACGCACTCGACCCCTAACGTGTTCTATACCCGCAACTATGCGCCGTTCAACATCTTCAACAGGCTGGAGCAACTACATGGACCTCAATGTCCACGACTTCGCATCCAGGCGAGCGTCGATTACAAACCCATCTCGAGGGTGAAGCTCACCGCCACGGTGGCCGTCAAGAGCGCCGCCTCGACGATGGAACACATCGTGCGCGGAACTCCAACCCAGGCACTGGCTTACCGGGCCATGGGAACGACGACCATCCGCGATGCCAATCCCTACCTCTATACCGACCCTGACAATCCGTTCGCTCTGCCGGAATCTGTCCTGCCGGAAGGCGGTATTCTCGACCGCACCGGCAACCACTTCTTCGGCTGGGATTCGCGTTTCTCGGCATCCTACAACGATGTCTTCAACGACACGCACATCGTGAACCTCTATACAGGTATGGAGACCAACAGCGTAGACCGCAAGCGAGACCTTCGACCGGGAATGGGGCATGATGTTCGACGCAGGCGGATTGCCAGCTCAACTACCGTGCCTTCAAAGATGTTCCGGAGGAAGGAACAGACTATTACGCTCGCGAACACCCACATCCGCAGCTACGCACTTGGAACAGGCACCTATTCTATAAAGGGCGCTGCGGGTAACGGGTACTTTCCGCTACGAGGGTACGAACTATCTGGGCAAGGCGACATCCGCCCGCTGGCTGCCTACCTACAACGTCTCCGGCGCATGGAACGCACACGAGGAGGGATGGTTCGCCGATGTCTTCAAGAAAGCGCTCACCACGCCACGCTCCGTCTGAGCTACTCGCTCGCCGCGACCGCCCGCCGGTCACCAACTCCTGCCGATCTTCACGGCGGTAGTGCCTACGGCGGCCGTTCACGACCGTCCAGAAACCGGCTACGACGAGCGGTTCGGCAACAAGGCCTCACCTACGAGGAAGAAGCATGAGTTCAACCTCGGGTTCGACTTCGGGTTCCTCGACAACCGCATCAACCTCACCGCCGACTCTACTGGCGGCGCAACAAGATCGATCGGCTATGTGAGACCATCGAACCTCGGGTCCTGCAACCTCGCCAACGTCGCCGCCATGAAGTCGAACGGTGTCGAAGTCTCATTGAACACGCAGAACATCAGGAGCAAGGACTTCCGCTGGAGACCAACTTCATCTTCTCCTGGACACACAACGAAATCACGAGCCTCTTCACCCATGCACGGGTCATCGACCTCGTACAGGGGCACGGGCTACAGCCTCGTGATCTATCCCGTGAACTCCATCTTCAGCATTCCGTTCGCAGGACTCGCTGGCGACGGTCTGCCGACCTTCTGGGATGCCGACAGCAACCGGACGACTTCAGCATCTACCTCCGAGACGCGACCGGGACAAGATCAGATTCCTCAAGTATGAAGGACCGGCCGACCCGACGACGACCGGCTCGTTCGGCAACGTCTTCCCGCTACAGAACTGGGACCTCAACGTCTTCATCACCTGCAGCTTCGGCAACAAGGTGCGACTCAATCCGGTCTTCAGCAACCGTTGACGACGACATGGACGCACTGCCCAGGGTTCCGCAACCGCTGGGCAGTCACAGCGGCAACGAGGCGACGACAGACATCCGGCCATCGCCACACGCCGCCAGAACCCGGAACGACTCGCGAGCTCAACGCAGCCTTTCACAACGCTACATACCTCCGACGCACGCATCGCCAAGGCGACTTCATCCACACTGAAGGAAATCTCGCTGGGCTACACCTTCCCGGCATCTCTCATCAGCCCCATCGGCATCAACAGTCTGGCTCCTGAAGCTGCAGCTACCAACCTCTTCCTGTTCTATGCCGACAAGAAACTGAACGGACGGGATCCGGAGTTCTTCAATACGGGCGGTGTAACGCTCCGGTGCCGAAACAGTTCACACTGACACTGAGATTAGGTCTTTAAACTCTTAATACAGACGGAATTATGAAAATAAAGAATATCATATACAAGAGCGGCCTGATGCTCGCATCGACAGCACTGCTCGCCTCCTGCTCCGACAGAGCTGAACACGCTGCCGGACAACCGTACCACGCTGGACAACCCGACGAAAGTGGCCGGTCTGCTCGTGACAGCCTACCCCGACCGCACCCGACACTCATCAACGAGGTGGATGTCGGACAACACCGACCACATGGGTCCGCACAACAGCATGGGCGACCGTGAGGGCGACAGATGTTCTTCTGGCTGGAAGACACGGAAAGCGGCAACGACTCACCGGAACACATCTGGATGATCTACTAGAGGTATCTACAAAGGCCAGCGAGAGCTCTGGAACGCCATCCAGGGAACTCAGGCGCCACCAACGCATCGCTCCGCAACTCCGAGGGCGAGGCACTGCTGCTGCGCGCCTACAACCACTTCGTGCTCGTCAACGAGGTTCAGCCGCGCCTACAACTCCAAGACCAGCCAGACCGACCGGCATCTACTATGCCACGAGGTGGCCGACTTCTCCGAGACGACTGCATGGGCCAACCGCGGTACCGTGGCGAGAGGACTATGCGAAGATGGCCGCCGACATCGAGAGGCCGGCATCCGCTGATCAACGACAGCTACAAGGTGCCAAGAACACTTCAACAAGAAGGCCGCTACGCCTTCGCCACCCGCTTCTACCTCTATTACGACGAAGTGGGACAGGCCAAGAGATACGCCGACAGCTCCTGGGCAGCAATCCCGGCGCCTCGCTGCGCGACTTCCGCACCCTGCAGCCATGCCGCTGGGCAACTCCTCGCAGGCCGTGAAGATTGCCGAAGCCCACTGCAACGTGGAGGCAGAATGCAACCTGCTCATCCAGACGAGCGTCAGCTATGCCGGCATGACGCTCGCTCCTGCAGGCTATACAAGCGTTACGCCCTGACTAACTACCTGTCGCAGACAGAGCTGACGGAGGCGAGAACATCTGGGGATCGGGTCTGGCCTCATCTGGAAGCCGTTCACCCATCAACCGGGGCGAGGTAGACTGCGCCATGACGATGAAGCTGCCGCGTGAAGTGGAGATTCTCAACAAGACGACCGGCTCAGGCTATCTGCACGCTGAACGTCGACTTCACCATCGACGAGGCGCATCCTCAACCGCGCCGAGGCCGAAATCATGCTCGGACAGGACGATGCCGCCTGCGCCGACGCGACGACGTGGATGCAGAACTTCTTCAAGACCAGCGTCAGCGCTCACCCCGGCAAGCGTAAAGGCGTTGCTTCGATGCCCTGCCCTACGCCTACGACGATGCGGCGAAACTCAAGCCGAGCATCAGAAACACCTCAGCCCCCGCTTCACCATCGGCGCCGAAGGCTCCGTACAGGAGTCGCTGCTCCAGTGCGTACTCGACCTGCGCCGCATCGAGACGGTACACCGGGGACTGCGATGGTTCGACATCAAACGCTGCAACATCGAGATCCCGCGCCGCCTGATCGGTGCCGACGGAAACAGCTGCTGCAACCTCGACTGGCTCAGAAAGACGACCCCGGCAGGTGGTGCAGATTCCGCAGAGCATCCGTGCGGCCGGCGTAATGGAGCGATCCGAAGTCGTTGCGCCCAGCCAGTACACGAAAGCCGGGCTATACGGCACCCCCACGGCCGAAGTACGCAGAACAGGCCCGACTTTAACCTAACAGAGATGCTTCAGGGAATCCGGTCCGTCCGTTACGAACGTCGAGAACATGATTTCCAGCCGTCGGGAATACGATTCCCAGACACCGGAACAACCTTCCCAAACACCAGGAACAGCACCAGAACAGGCGGGCAGCCCGCATTCAGCAAGACCGGTTCCGGACACCGAATGACGAATCAATAATCAAAGGAATAGAAATGAAAAGAACATATTGGCTTTTGATCGCTCCTGGCAGCCGTTGCGGCGGGTTCGCCTCCTGTTCCGACGACGACCTGTCAAAGTGAGGCGTCATCAAAGCGTTCCACGACGACAGAAACCGCGCTTCGACAAGTGGCTGTACAGAACTTCGTGTCGCCCTACAGACATCCAGATACGAGTGGCGTTACGGGGACAACAGGTCGGACGTGGCCTACTACGACGTGCCGGCCGACGGCACAGTCCGTCGAATTGGCACACATCATCAAGTACACCTGCGTCGAAGCCTACACGCAGGCCGCCGAGCATCAACTTCACACGCCGTTACTTCCCGAAGCTCTTCAGCTTCCTCGGCGAGTTCGAGTACGAGAACAGCGGAAACATCAAAGCTCAGGCTACGGCCGAGGGCGGAAAGAAAAATCCGCCTGCTCGGTGTCAACCATCTCGACAGGTACAAGAACAGCCATGCCCTGCCGGACGAGTACTACCTGAAGACCATCCACCACGAGTTCGTGCATATCGTCAACCAGACGAAAGACTATCCGCGCGAGTTCGGAAGGTGACCGACGGCTATGTCAAGCGACTCCCGAGCTCGAGCAGGTACGGAACGGGCTGCGAGCAGCGCGGCTTCGTGACCGCCTACTCGCAGAAGGAGGGCGCGAGGACATCGCCGAGGTGAGTCAGCACCTACATCATCTCGACGCCCGCACGGTGGAAAGCCATTCTGGCAAAGGCCGTCATCAAGGATGACAAAGGGAACGCTGCCAAGAGACGGCCCGGCGTGACAGCCATCAACCAAAAAGCTCGAAATCTGCGAGCGATACTGCAAGGAATCGCTTCGGAATCGACCTCGACAAGGTGCGCGATGCCGTCATCGAACGTAAGAACGATGTCGTCAGCGGAAATTACAATCTGACGAATCTCAACTAATGAAGAAAGGATCATTTATGAAAGCAAGTAAAATATTCATCGCCCTCCTGCTCGCTCTGCCGGCAATCGGCCTGCAGTCGTGCCCTGAAGGACCAGGAGGACGTCTTCGACAAGTCTTACTCGGAGCCGCATGCGCGGAGTTCCTCCAGCAGGCATAGGACACGCTGTGAAGGCTCCCTACGGATGGGCGCTGGACTACTCGAGAGCAGCAGGTTACGGCGGAGTGGCCTATACTATCCGCTTCACGCGACAACGCCATCGTGCGCTATGAAAACAACCCCGACGACGGCGAGGGTGAAGTCGCTCTACAGCATGAAGGATGACAGCGGTCCCGTGCTGTCGTTCGACACCTACAACACCTTCCTCCACGTCTATGCCACGCCGAAGGACGGTGAGTACTCAGGGGCAAGGAGGGGCGACTTCGAGTTCATCATCGACAGCATCGGGTCCGACTACGTCAAGCTGCACGGCAAGAAGTCGGAGAACACGATGTACCTCCGCAAACTCACGGCTGATGCGGCAGAGTACATGGAGAAGGTGACCGACCTCTCCGCCGACTTCATCTTCTCGGGATGGAAGTGACCATCGGCGGAAGCCCTACAGCTCGTCATCACCGATCCGGACAACCGCCAGCTGGCGCTCTACGACGGCAACACGCTGGTAGGCATCGGCCTACGCCTTCACCGACCATGGAATCCGCCTCTACCTGCCAGTCACTGCGAGACGGCGTACGGCTGTACGACTTCACCTACGATTCCGCAACGGCGAAGCTGTCGGCCGGCGGTGTCGAGACGACCAAAAGCTTCGTGGATGTCAACGCGCATTGCCAAGCTCATCGGGTCCGTCAGCGTGTCAAACGGGCGAGACCGTCACGAAGACCGTCCCGCACCTCGACAAGCTCGAGATTACCTGTGAAGCCTCTGGGTCACCTCTCCAGGCGGGAACACACTGACCATCACGGTAGACGCCAACCCCGCAGCCACCAGGCCGCGGCTCGAGATCAAGGTGTCGAGACGGCAGCCGACGAGGCGCAGGTACCAGGTGCACCAGTACGACCTGCCGGCTCTCCCGGGTTCTGCAGCTCCGATGACCGCATACGATCCGGACGCCGAGGCATTCAGGGCAGACGACCCGCACCGCCAGCATCAGCTACACAGGCAGCAGGAACCGGCATACAGCCTCAACGTGAAGAGCGGCTACAGCGCAGATTACGCCTTCCCGCTGACCTACGTGGCATCGGCAAACGCCTTCCTGATGCAGTCAGGACGAAAGTGCTGACTCTCCGCGGCCAGAGTGCCACCTGTTACATCGGCAATGCGCTTCCAACATCAACAAGAGCCGGGGGTGCGAGGGCAGGCACCAACGCCTACATGACCTGATCTCCTTCGACATTTTCCGACAACGGCGACATCAGGGGCATCGCTGTGCGGCCCGCTGTTCGTCATCAACGGCGGACAGCTCCAGTACACCGGAATGACCACGCAGATCATCGTCCTCTACGCATTCACCGGCGAGCCGTTCTCCGAGAGCAACCTTGCCGGATGGTTGGACAAGTGGCAGAACGCCGTACTCGAAGAGACCTCAACGTCTTCGCCGGCAAAGCCCGCCCGCTGTTCGATGACGACGCTGCCGGCAGCGGACACGATACGCTCTGCCCCAGTGCAAGGCGAACCGTGTCGCACGCTTCGACATGGACTGGAAGTCCATCCTGCCGGCATGGATGCATCCCAAGTGAAACTAAACAAGTAAACGCTTTATGAAAAGATATTCAATATTTGTCTTCTCTCCGTTGCCGCCGCGAGCTCATCGCCTGCTAGCGACAACGACGACGCAGGCGGCGGATACCTGCGTGGGAACTCCGTGCAGGTCGTCAGCTCAAGCTCTTCTTCAATGCCGACGCACAGAAGGAGGCGTGAGTTCAACTTGCGCCGGCCGGGTCGACTGGCCTCCGTCAGCGAGACATGGGCCAAGGCCGAGGTGAAGGACGACTCCGTCGTCGTCAGCGTGACCAACAACGGCTTCCGACAGCCGCGCCGCCGTACTGACCATCAAGAACGGCAACGACTCTCAACCTCTCCATCCTCCAGTCAGGGGCTGTCTTCAAGTACACAGGAGAGCAGAACATCGTCGTCAACGACAACGACACCGCCCTTGCCCTGCCCTATACAAAGGTGGGCGCAGAGCCTTCCATCAGTCTGGGAGTGGGGCCCGGAGCCGCAGCCGTCGCATCGACAGAGACAAGGGCAGCGCTTTCGTGGCACACATCAATGCCAACACGACAGGCGAACCGCGCACCTTCGACCTCGTAATAACCAACCAGGAGAAGCACGACACCGTCACGGTGACACAGGGCAGCCTGAACGATTTCATCGACAAAACGTATTATCTCCAGGGCTACGACCTGCTCAAGCTCACTCCACAGACCCAGAGCCTTGACGAGCTGCTGGCCCGGATGACCGGAACAATCAGGAAAGGAGGCCGACGGCAGCGTCAGCTTCGCCGTCAGCGGATCGCCGATGGCGGTCCACCTCGGCTTCGATCCCAAGACCCTCGCCTTCTCCCTCAGGGCGGCGACCTCCTCTCGACAGACCCCCAGGGGCGGTGCCTCGCTGCTCCGTGTGACCTCTGTATGGGACAAAAAGCTTCTATGTCGCCTGCAGAGAAGCCATCAGCCGGTCGAAAAACAGCACAACGCCGGAAAGATAAGCGATGCCGATCTACGACGGTTCAACCAGTCAACACTGCCCGGCATCTACGCATCTTCGCATCCAAGAACCTTTCGATGACAGCCCGCAATGATGGCTTCCGAGGAAGACAGGGTCGTCATGGGACTCTTCGAAAGACAGCGGAACGAACGCCGCCTACGCTGAGCCAGCGAGACGGGTCTGGCACAGATGGGATTCTCCGTCGACGGTTTCGATGCCAACACGCTGGGTATCTACAGTACCTGCTGTCAGGGCAAAAAGCGACATTCAGACAGCCGATGGTCATGCTGATGGTGCCGGTGTTCTATCACCCACTCCCTTCGGCGGGCGGCGCAAAGCCTTCCCTGCCCACATCAGCAGAAAGGCAGGCGTCAGCCTTCCGGCACTGAAGGCCCTCCTCCGGTGAAGAACGGAAAGAACCCTGAGATCCCCTTCCGGGGAAGCTACGATGTGTAGCTGAGATCACTGAACAGCCCTGTCCGACGCAGACTGCCCGGACAGGGGCCGTGATTCTTTGAATACGGACAGAACGCCTTCCGCTGAACAGACGGGTTGAGCGGAAGGCTTTTTGTGTCAGGATTTCACTAAAGAAAACCGCAGCTCCCATCCGGCATCTTCCAACGAGCACTGACCGATATCCGACAGAGGCCCGACCGGAGCCGGGTAATGTAGTTGAAGGCCAGACAGTGCTTAGTTGGATGCCTGTCAGGCACCTTTTTCGACAGCAGTGGCAACCAGCTGTCTCCGTGCATGTTACAAACACGAATCTCTCTCATCACCCCTACGTTCTTCAGGAGGATGAAGAAATAAATCATGTAAGGATATTTCATATCCGAAATTAAAGAATCCGGTCAACTAAGCTGATTCCGAAGAAAAAGAATGCTGCACGCCTGCCACAGAATCTGACGGGCTGTAAGCGGAGAAACATATTGCAGACCACTGATCAGAAGGGGCCGACTTCACCGGATTGTCCGTCTGCCCGCCATGTTCAGGACAGACGGGACATATTTTTCACCTCTGCTCATGACAGTCCAAACACCTCTTTCCGAAAACAGAATCGATGTTGCATAATGACTGGCCGGGCACCATGCTTTTCTTTCAAAAATGCCAGATGAACAGACCTGAAATTACCGGGAAAAAACTGGGGACAGCTTACATTACAGACATTGGCTTACTATGTGATTTTACGGATTTTTAACAATTCGGGGGGGTAATTTGCCAAATTATCTGTACTTTTGCACCAAATTTAACTATCTAAGATAGAATATAATAGAAAAGATTTCTGCTCCGCTGACAATGGATATCTATACAACAGAACAGAATGCGTCCGTTTCAAAAACGTCAGACAGGATATACAGAGGCAGCGGCACCGAGACGAATCTTCAGGAAACAGCAGAGACATCCTGTAGCCGGCCTCTGCACATCACAGGAAAACTCATACGAAAAACTATCCACTAACGGAATTCAAGCAAAGACAACAATGAACAAAGAAGAAATCAAGAAGACTTACGGGAAACCGAAAATCGAAATCATGCACGTATGCATCACCAGCCAACTGCTGGATGCCTCTTTCCCAGAGACCACCACAAAGGAGACCACAAGACCGGACCCTCGGAAGAATCGAGCGAAGGAGCCAAGGGCGCTTTCTTCCAGAAGCGGCGAGAATATACCGGCATCATGGGAAGACTAAAACAAAAACATGAAGATGAAGATCAAATTATCCTATCAATGGGCTGTGACAGCCCTGCGCGCTGCAGCCGCCGGCTGTTCAAGCGACGACATAACGACAGAGAAAAACTGCAAAAACCAGCAGCCGAGGAAAAGCGAAACGGAACAGACGGGCTTTGTCGCCGGTACGGAAGGTACGCGCACGTCACTGGATTATGACACAAGAGACTTCTTCCGGGAAGAAGGCGACAGAATCTATGTGCAAGACGACGGCAACGTCTTCCAGCACAGCAGCAATGCCGTAACGGGGACGAAGCAGCCTGCCTTCAAGTTCCTGATGCCCGGCACTTACACCCACAACAGCTACACGTTTACTATCCCGGCAAGAACGGCACCGGAAACAACGTGACAATCGCTTCCGCCCAGACCCAGAACGGACCGGACAACACCCTCCACTTCGGCATATCAGGCGACTGCGGTACAGGCACGGCTACCCGCCAACCCAACGGACAGTACAAGTTCCAGCTCAATCATGCTGCCGCCTATCTCTGTTTCAAGCCCACTCACAGCCATCCGCTTGCAAGCACCTATGTCACGAAGATTGAGCGACCGTCAATAAGAACATCGCCGGAGCCTACACACTGGGCACGGACGGACGGCTCACCGGAACAGGCAGCAGCCAAACAATCACACTGACACCCAAGACGGCAGGCAGCAGTGACGGATTCGCCATGCAGAACAAAGCAGACGGCACAGGCTGCGAGGCCGGCCGGATGTTCATGGTCATCATGCCCGGAAAGTACAAACTCACCATAAAATACTACGTCAGGGACAAAGAGACAGGCGTTTCGGGTGTCATCACAAAGACGTTCGGCGAGTTCCAGTATGATGCCAACGGCTACTATGATATGCCGGCAGCACTGTCCATCAGAAACTATGGAGATGATTACTATGCCTGGGATGCCAAGAAGGAATACTGGTCCGGACACAAGAACGACCAGCCGAAGAAAACGGGAGTACAAGGCAGCAATTATCCTACCAGTGCGGATGGCGACCGCTGGTACAACACTTCCAAAGACCCGAATGCCACTGCCAACACCGCCAAGACCTGTCCGAATGCCAATGAACTTATGTGGTACTGCCTGAAGGGCGACCCGCACTGGGACAACAAGACGCTCTGGACCGTATGGGGACATCTGTACACAGGCGGTATGTGGTTCAAGAAGGCAAGCGTCATCGCCTCGGATAACGGCAAGAGCAGTGCCGATCTTAAAAATGAAGCACCGAGCGGACAGGACTTCGTGCATACCCAGCCCTTCACGAATATGCCGCACAACAACAGCATCACGCAGAAGGCACCGGACAACCGCAGCAACTACTTCTTCCTGCCTGCCATGGGACGCTATGAGAACGGAAAACTCATAGAATTCGGTTCGTATGGACGTTACTGGACGAGTACACCATATAAATGGAATAAGGATGTTTCCTACAGCCTTTATTTCCAGTCGGGTAATGTCACCGTAAGCAATATCATCGAAAAGAAGAACGGTCTCCGCCTGTGGAAGACCGAATAGACATTTCCTGTCACTCTAAACAGCAACAGGTGTGCGGAAACGGGGACAGTCCCCATCCGCACACCTGTTTCATTTTTCCCAGACAGACAAATTCCCTATCCAAAGAACTTTTTATATCGTGCCGGTCTCACGGTTAAAAGAAAGAAGAAAATCAGCTGTTACAACTTATAGACCTCCTTGACTTCCGCTTTTCTTTTTTTCTGAGCCTTATACAGAATCCTCCTCCTTAGATTCATAAGTGATTATCAGTCGTCATACCTCCCGTCCGTATCTTCCGACCGGGTTTGAACAAGACTGTAAGGGAAGTTTTCCAAAGGCTTCATAATGAAAAAGGCGAGGGAAAAGACACGGATGTCTGTCCCTGCCAGATGGCTGCGATGCTGACACCGGAGGATTATCCCTGCCGGTGCAGACGGTATGGTGAAAGCCGGTTGTTCCTGATGTTCGGCTCTTCCAGTCCTAGGTGGCGTTTCTTGTCGACCACCTTCAGGATGAGACCGATGACGAGGCGACGACACCCAGTCCGGCAAGCATGATCAGCGGTGCAGTGTAATTGAGCTGTGTCGGGTCGGTCACACCGACGTTCGTCTTGTCGAGCACCTTGCCGATGAGCAGCGGGAACAGCCATGCAGGCCGATGTTCTGAATCCAGAAGATCAGCGCATAGGCGGACCCGATGATCTTCGCATCCACCAGCTTCGGCACACTCGGCCACAACGAGGGCAGGCACAAGCGGAAGGAAGCACCGAGGACAAGAATCGTGACATAGGCCACGATGACGCCGCCCACCTGGCTGGTCTTGAACAGCGGGAGGACGAAGGCGAAGGTGAGGTGGCAGAGAATCAGCAGCAGCGAGCCCAGCACGAGCATGGAGGCCGCCTTGCGCCTTTATGGTCGACATAGCTGCCGAGAATCAGGGGTAATGCCTACTGCCAGCAGCGGGAACACGGCGAAGATCGACTCTGCCGACTGGCGCATATAGCCCATGTAGCAATAGAGTACAAGGCTGAGTATGGAGAGCAGGAGCATCGTGTTCTTCAGTGCCTTCCGCTTCATGAAGTTGTACATGAAGGCGGTAGCTGCGACGACGAGCATGATGACATACTGGACCATCGTCACACTGGAAGACGCCCAGAACGAACCGGCCGGAAGCTCATGGAACGTAAGGTTGCACTGGAGCATGTTCACGGCATACTTCTGGAAGGAAGATGGCCGAATAGTACAATACGCAGAGCAGGGGCGACGAGCCAGAAGCCCATGCTGGTGAGGATCTTCCCGAGGTCGCTGATCTTGAACGGATCTTCCTTCTCTTCTGCCTCGCCGGTCTGTGCGTCGAGTTTCCTGTCCATGAAGAAGTAGACGATGAACATCATCAGGGCGATACAGATCAGTACGACACCGAAGGCTACGGAACGTGACACATCGACATGCCCGCCCTAACTTGGCAAGAACGGCGAGAAGATCATGCAGGTGGCGACACCGAGCCGGAGCCAGGGCCATCTCAGAACCCATTGCCAATGCCATCTCACGTCCCTTTGAACCATTTCACGATACCGCGTGAGACGGTGATGCCGGCCATCTCCGTTCCACAGCCGAAGATCAGTGAAGCCGCAGGCCGCCACCTTCGCCGATGCCGGCATGCCCTCGTAGAAAGGAGAGACGCCCAGCTGCTCGAAGACAGGGATATGGTTGAGGTTGTTGGTGAACCACGCTTCTACCGCACTGCCGGCAAAGCTCTCGCTGATGGCATAGTACTTGATCAGCGCACCAGCCAGCATCACCGCACCGGAGAGTACGGCGGTGAAGCGGACACCCATCTTGTCGAGGATGATCCCGGCAAAGATGAGGAAGAAGACAAATACGTTCAGGAAGGTTTCTGACCCCTGCATCGTTCCGAATGCGGTAGAGTCCCATCCCTCTGTTCCTGCATCAGTTCCTTGATCGGGGAGAGGATGTCCACGAAGATGTAGGCACAGAACATCGCCAGTGCCAGCAGGAGGAGAGCCGTCCAGCGCATAGCCGCTGAATCTCTCAATGTTGTTTGAATTTTTTTCAGTCATGATGAATTATTAAAAGTCTACGAGTAAACGAGTAAACAAGTAGAACGAGTTGTCTGTTAGATTATCAGTTAAAAGGGCTGACGAGGTTGACAGGTCGACGGGTTGACAGGTTAATGCCATCAGGCAACTTGTTTACCCGCAAACCCGTCGACCTGCAAACCCTACTTCTTCAGCCAGCGGTCGAGCCAGCTGAAGAATGTACGCTACCAGAGAATACCGTTCTGCGGCTTCAAGACCCAGTGGTTCTCATCGGGAAGAGGAGCAACTCTGCCGGTATGCCGCGCATACGGGGCTGCATTGAAAGGCACCCATGCCCTGGTTGGCATTGATGCGGTGAGTCCTTCTCGCCGTGGATGCAGAGTATCGGCGTGTCCCACTTGCCGACGTTCAGGTGCGGACTGTTGGCGTAGGGTGCGCCGGGCAGCTTCCGTCTTGTCCTTGTTCCAGTAAGCATCGTCGCACTCCCAGTTGCTGAACCACGCCTCCTCGGTATCGGTGTACATGCTCTCGAGGTTGAAGCACCGTCGTGTGCAATGAAGCACTTGAAACGTCTGTCGTGGATGCCTGCCAGATAATAGACGGAGAATCCGCCGAAAAGACGCACCGACGGCACCGAGCCGGTCCTTGTCCACGAAAGGCAGATTGCGGGCCGCATCGTCGATGGCGGAGAGGTAGTCGTTCATGCACTGACCGGTCCAGTCGGTACTTACCTCCTCGTTCCATGCGCTGCCGTAACCGGGCAGGCCGCGGCGGTTGGGTGCGATGACGACACTAGCCGTTGGCGGCCATGATCTGGAGATTCAGCGGTAGCTCCAGAACTGGGAAACAGGACTCTGCGGTCCGCCTTCGCAGAAAAGACAGTGTCGGGTACTTCGGTTCGGATCGAAGTGAGGCGGTGTCACCACCCACTCCTGCATCTCCTTTCCGTCGGTCGTCTTCACCCATCGAGTCGTGTACCTCGCCCAGTGCGAGCTGGTCGTAGATGTGTTTGTTCTCGAAGGAGAGCTGTGTCTGAAAGGCTTGTCTTCTCCTTCTTCGCCGGCGTAACGGCGAAAGATTTCGATAACCTGGGAGAGCTCTGACGGATGGCCAGCAGCTTCCTGTCGCCCAGCAAGGCAATGCTGACATAGTTGTGGTCGCCCTCCGTGAGCTGCTTCACCTCGCCCTTGAGGCTGGTCTGATAGATGTTCTCCGTCGCATGCCATACGCCGATGAAGTAGAGGACCTGGAATCGGCCCCCATGTGTATTCGTCGACGTTCGAGTCGAAGCTCTCGGTGACGTAGGTTTTTCCTGCCCGTGGCCAGCTCGTGGACGCAGAGAGGCGGTTGCGGTCGCTCTCATAACCGTTGTTCTTCATGCTCTGCCGAGGCGATGTACCTGCCGTCAGGGCGAGAATTTGGGATTACGTCATGAGCCCACGTTCATGTCGCCAGCCTGATGGTTGACGGCCTGGTTGCGCATGCTCTTCGTCGCATCGATTGCCGGTTCCACATACCCCTCGGGCTTGCAGAGGTTCTTCGTCAGCGGGTTTCCACATTATATATAGATGTCGGCATCGGTCGAGATGGCATACTGCGTGCCCTCTTTCTTGCGACAGGTATAGGCGACAGACTTGGGTCCCTGCTCCAGTCGATCTGTTCGATGCCGCCGAACGGTGCCAGCGGACTTTTCGTAAGGCTCGCCTTCGAGCACGTCGACACCGTCGCCGATACCTCCGGCAGTGACGTCAGCCACGAACGGATGGGCGTTCGCCGTCCGTAATGGTCCCAGTGACGGTAGTTCATATCCGTGATGACCATGCCTGCTAGCCTTCGGCAGATCACTCGGGTTCTGCCTGATCGTGCCGTAGTAAGGGATGCTCTTGATGAGCACGACGCGACGGCGGTCGGGCGAGAGCGAAGCCCTCGATGTCGATGTCCGAGCGGGTGAGCTGCCGGCGGTCCGTGCCGTCGGCTTTCATCGTCACAGCTGTCCTCCGGTGAGGAAAGCCAGGTGTTGTTGTCGAGCCATGCCGCATCGCTTTCGTTCGCTGCGGAGGTGGTGAGCAGGCGGTCGTTCCTGCCGTCGGCATCCGCTGATGCGCAGCACTGGTGTCCCTGTTCTCCTTCACGCTGTAGTACCCCACCTGGTAGACGATCCGTCTGCCGTCAGGTGATGCCTGTGCGGCACCGATGCGCCCATGGCCCAGAAGAGCCTCGGGTGTCATGAGGTCGCTCTTCAGCGTGATGCTGCTGCCCGATGTTCACATCCTGTGCCTGTGCGCCGCCGCTCGCGACGAGTGCGGCAGCCATTGCGACTATCAAGTTCCTGTTCATAGTTATAGACCTTTCTTTTTGTTGTTGAGTTCTTCCTTTCTGTGCCTCAATTCTTCCTGCTGCTTCTGCTGCATTTCCTGTAGGGCCTGCATCCGGGCGAAGAGTCCGCCGCCCTTCTGGTTCGGATTGTTCTTCTTCTCTTTGCGCTTCACCTCCAGTATCTGGAGGAGCTTCTCGTCGTTGGTGGTCTTGCGCAGCGTCCACATGATGGCGGCCGAAGAAGAGCGAGACGAAGTAATAGAGTTCAGACCCGACGAGTAGTCATTGAACATGAAGAAGAAGAAGACGGCATGGCGAACATCATCACTGCATCATCTTCATCTGGTCGGCCTGCTGTCCCACCATCTGGTCTTTCTGCTGCTGCATGGTGAACCATGAGTGAGAGCAGGTTGGCACCGCAGAAGAGAATGCAGGTGAGCGACAGATGGTCGCCGATGAGCCATAGGTTATGCCCCCACGAGATGATCGGGTCGTAGGTGCTGGGGTCGTCCATCCAGAGAAGCTCTGCCCGCGGAGCTGGATGGCGTTCGGTACGAAATTGAACATCGCGATCCAGATAGGCATCTGTATCAGCATCGGCAGACAGCCGGAGAGCGGACTGACACCGTACTCGGCATACTTCTGCATCATCGCCTGCTGCTTCTGCATCTGGTCCTCGAGGGCTTGTTGAACTGCCTGGTCGCCTCGTCGAGTTTCGGCTTCAGCACGCGCATCTTCGCCGAGCTCATGTAGCTCTTCTTCACCATCGGATAGGTGATGAGCTTCAGCAGCAGGGGTGATGAGATCAGCACGACACCCATCGGGAACACCTTGCTCAGCCAGTCGAAGACATGGGCGTGAACCACCGGTTGATGATGCGGAACAGCGGCCAGCCGAGGTAGACGAGCCTCTGCATATCCAGATCCTTGCCGAAACGGCTCTCCTTCTCTACCGCCTGGAGCAGGCGGAAGTCGTTAGGGCCGAGTAGAACTCGAACTCTGACGGCCGCCGGCCCGTAGGGGTCGAGCCGGTCTTCATGCTGGCTTCGTAGTGTTTCAGGTAGTGCGACTCCTTGTCGAGCGGCGTGCTCTTGAGCTTTGCGCCTGCTGCGAAATTGTCCACGGCGATCATCACGGCAGAGAAGAACTGGTTTTTGAAGGCCACCCAGTCCATGGCGTCCTCGGTCGTCTCCTCCTTTTCGGCCGTCTCGCTCAGGTAATCCGTACTGCCGCCGTAGCTTCTTGTAGGTGAGCGTGGCATAGCGGTTCTCGAACGTGAAGCCGCGCTCCTGCTGGCGGCAACGCTCCTGCCAGCTGACGTCCATCTGGTTGCGAGTCCGGTGCGAACAGCCCGCTCATGCCCTCTGCCTGCAGGGATGCGTGGAGCAGGTAGTCCTTTCCGAGGACATAGTTCAGCGTGAGCGTCTTGCCCGGTCCGGCCACGGCGGTGAGGGTGACGGTCGTGTCGGTCACGTTCGACGGGGTGAAGACAAGGTCCTTCGTCTCGATGTTGGTGTTCTTACCGGCCAGCATGAAGTTCAGGCTCTGGTCGTTTCCGCTGAACAGGGTGACGTCCTTCCGGTCCTTCGACCCGTCCTTGACGGCGATGTCATGCCCTACGTGGTTCTTGATGACAGCCTTGCTGACAACGCCGCCCTGGTGTTCAGGGTCAGTTCCACCTTGCTGTTCTTCAGCGTGATGTCCTGCCCTTGCCGTTCAGGGCCGAGTGGAACAGGGGCCGTCGTGTCGCTGCACGGCAGCCTTCTGCTGTGCCTGCTTCGCAGCGGCGAGCTTTGCGTTCTGCGCTTTCCGGGCTGCAGCGACGGGTCCTTCACGAACTCGGCCCGCTGCTGTGCCACCTGTTCGGCCGACGGCTGCTGCCAGGCGAACCCGAAGAGTACCAGGGCGATGAGAACAAACCCTGTAATCGTATTCTTATCCATTTATTTATTTTTCTGGTTTCTATTGATGTCTTTACGAAGTCGAGGAACAGGGGGTGCGGATGGAGCTACGGTCGACTGGTATTCCGGATGGAACTGCGTGCCGATGTACCACTTCAGACCCGGTATCTCGACGATTTCCACGAGTCGCTCTCGGGGTTGCAGCCGACGCACATCATGCCGTTCTTCTCGAATTCCTTCTCATAGTCGTTGTTGAACTCGTAGCGGTGGCGGTGGCGTTCTGGATGTGTTCCTGGCGGTAGATGTCGAAGACGCGCGACCCCTGGCGCAGCACGCACTCGTAGGCGCCGAGCCGCATCAGTGCCGCCCATGTTGGTGATGTTCTTCTGCTCTTCCATGATGTCGATGACGTTGTGCGCCGTCTTCTCGTCCATCTCACGCGAATTGGCGTCCTTGTAACCCAGCACGTTGCGGGCAAACTCAATCACCATCATCTGCATACCGAGACAGATGCCGAAGGTCGGGATGTTGTGGGTACGGGTGTAGTGCGCGGCGACAATCTTCCCCTCGATGCCCCGCTGGCCGAAGCCCGGACAGATGACGATGCCGTCCTGCCCCTGGAGCTTCTCCCCGACGTTCGCCTCGGTCAGGTCCTCGGAGTTGATGAAGGTGATGACGGTCTTGTGGTCGTTGTAAACGCCGGCCTGCAGCAGTCCCTCCCGGATGCTCTTGTAAGCATCCTGCAGGTCGTACTTGCCGACGAGTCCGATGTGTACCTCTTTCGTCGCCTTGCGCTGCCGGTCGAAAACTCTCCACGGACCGAGGGCCGGCTTAGGGTCCCACCTTCTCGCCGCACTTGCGCAGGATGGCTGCGTCGAGCCCCTGGTTCAGCATATTGACCGGCACGTCGTAGATGCTCGGCAGGTCTTCGCTCTGCACGACGCAGTCGAAATCGACGTTGCAGAAGGCCGCCACCTTCTTGCGGATGTCGTCCTCGAGATGCTTCTCCGTGCGCAGCGAGGATGTCAGGGCTGGATGCCGACGCTCTGCAGTTCCTTCACACTGTGCTGCGTGGGCTTCGTCTTCAGTTCGCCCGCCGCCCGTGAGATAGGGGATATAGGGTCAGGTGGAGGTTGATGGCACGGCAGCAGCTCCCACTTCATCTGCCGGATCGCCTCGAGGAACGGTGCCGACTCTATGTCGCCGATCGTACCTCCGATCTCCGTGATGACGAAGTCGTAGTGGTATTTCTGTCCGAGCAGCTTGATGTTACGTTTGATTTCGTCCGTGATGTGAGGCACCACCTGGATGGTCTTGCCCAGATAGTCGCCACGGCGTTCCTTGTCGATGACGCTCTTGTAGATGCGTCCGGTGGTCATGGGTTGGCCTTCGTGGTCTTGATGCCCGTGAAGCGTTCGTAGTGCCCGAGGTCGAGGTCGGTCTCCATGCCGTCCACCGTCATGCACTCCCGTGCTCGTAGGGTTCAGCGTCCCCGGGTCGATGTTGATGTACGGGTCGAATTTCTGGATGGTGATGTTGTAGCCCTTGCCGGAGGAGCTTACCGATTGACGACGAGATGATTCCTTTGCCGAGTGGGAAACCACGCCGCCCGTAACGAAGATGTACTTGTTTCAGCCACGATTTTATGTATGTTTTAATTTATTGTCTTCTGAAAAACGAATATCGCTGGTTATGAACTAAAGTGCAAAGATACTAATTTTCCGTGAATGAGGCTGGTTATAAGGAATAAATTTAGGATTTATACTGCTTTGTGCAGGTGCATGGAGCATAGGGGTTCCCAGAGGCTCTTTCACCTCCATGCTCATCAGGTTCCAATCAGGCGTTAACTGGCGTGCAAGTAAGCCTTACCTGGCCTTCAATCAGGCCTTACTTGCACCGCAACTGAGCACCTTTTGCAGCACAGCTTGTAAACAACTGGTTACAAGCTGTTTGCAAACCATCAGAAAAAGATTCCGACAGCCTCAACAGAGTCAGATCTGACAGCATGGATTACCAGACCCTGAAGTATGGATTACACGGGACCGGCCTGGCAACATGGCACTTTGAGAACATGACTTCATGCAGCTCTCTATCTTCCACTCCTCTATGCACCGCCGCTCCAGCGAGAAGCTCACGCCGATCCGGTAGAGCTTCCGGCTGTCGGCGGCGAAAGGCCGGGCATATCCCTTCTCGTCGATCTGGCGGAGGGCGGCCTCGGCGGAGCCGTCGAGCTTGAACTCGATGATGTAGAGGTAGTCGTGCGTGCCGACGACCATGTCCATACGGCCGTCGAGGTCGTGCGCTCCACCTGCGTGTAGAAGCCGAGCATCTTCGCGACGAGGTAAAGGCGTTCTGGGAAATAAAAGCTCGAGGTCGCCCACGATTTTATAGTCGGTATCGGCGAACATGGCCGACATGAGGCGCATGAAGTCGCTGGGGCGGCCGGTACGGAAGAACGCACGAAACTGGCGACGGAGAAGGGCGTGCTGCGCTCGCGCCGGTGTGAAAAGGAAGCAGGAAGCGGGTGAAGCCCTCCTCCACCTCCTTGTTGGGAAGCCGAGACGGTACTCCCCGAACTCGGGTCATAGCCCTTGATGGTGAGGTAGCCGCTCTGGTAGATGACGGGGATAGGGGTTGCTCGAGAAGGGTCGATGCTGTTGAGCACGTCGTGGCCACCTCCTCGGTGAGGTTGGGCGGGACGTAGTCGTCACGCTGCAGGAGCCTGACGAGATAGGTGGGCGTGCCCGTCTCGAGACCAGTAGCTGCCAATTCCAGCTTGCTGAAGGTGTTGAGCAGGCTGAAGGGGTTGTGAGACGCCGATGCCGTTCTGGCGGAAAGTGGTAGCCGTCGTACTGATCCTGAGCCGGGCGAGCGTCTCCTCCTCCGTCAGCCCCTGCCGGTCGGCCAACTGGCGGACGGAGGCCTCGAAAATAGCGTGTATCTCCTCCTCCTTGATGCCGCAGAGAGCCTGGTAGCGTTCGTCCATGAGAGGTCGAAGAGGTTGTTGAGGTCGGAGAAAACGCTTACCTTCCGAACTTCGTCACGCCGGTGAGCAGGGCGAAGCGGATGTACTGGTCCTGCGACTTCAACGCGCCGTAGAAGGACTTGAGGAGATTCCTGTGGGCGGCCTGGAGCGTCTCGTTCCCGATAGTCTGCAGCATCGGCTTGTCATCTCGTCTACGAGAATCACCACACGCTGGCCTGTCGCTTCGGCGGCGACGGATGACTCCCTCGAACCGCTGGGAGGGTGTCACCTCGTTTTCCTCTTTCCCATAGCGTTTCTCCCACTGGGAAAGGGTGAGGGTTCAGGCGTTGCGCAAGGACATTCTCGTGCTGGTAGTCGTCCGTGTTCAGGTCGAGGTGCAGGACGGGGCAGGCCGTCCAGTCCGTCTCCAGCTTCTCCATCGCCAGCCCGCTGAACAGCTCGCGCCTGCCGAGAGTAGGCCTCGAGGGTGGAAATGAGCAGGCTCTTGCCGAAACGGCGAGGGCGGCTGAGGAAGTAGTATCTTCCTGCACCACCAGCTGATGAATCATGGCCGTCTTGTCCACGTAGGTGTAACCGTCCTTGCGCAGACTTTCAAAGTTCTGTATTCCGATAGGATATTTCATCGTCTGTTCCTCCCTGGTTTGGTTGATACTGCAAATTTACATGAAAATAATGGATTCACGCCCGGACTATGCCCCTGTGCCGTCTTCCAGCTGCGCAATCCGCACAGGCACTCGGCCTACTCTATCTTCCACTCCTCTGTACCGCCGCTCCGGCGAAAGCTCACGCCGATCCGGTAGAGCTTCCGGCTGTCGGCGGCGAAAAGCCGAGCATACCTTCTCGTCGATCTGGCGGAGGGCGGCCTCGGCGGAGCCATCGAGCTTGAACTCGATGATGTAGAGGTAGTCGTGCGTGCCGACGACCATGTCCATGCGGCCGTCGGAGGTCGTGCGCTCCACCTGCGTGTAGAAAGCCGAGCATCTTCGCTACGGGTAAAAGGCGTTCTGGAAATAAAGCTCAGGTCGCCCACGATTTTATAGTCGGTATCGGCGAACATGGCCGACATGAGACGCATGAAGTCGCCGGGGCGGCCGGCACGAGAGAACGCACGAAACTGGCGACGGAGAAGGGCGTGCTGCGCTCGGCGCCGGTGTAGAAAGGAAGCAGGAAGCGGGTGAAGCCCTCCTCCACCTCCTTGTTGGGGAAGCCGAGACGGTACTCCCCGAACTCGGGTCGTAGCCCTTGATGGTGAGGTAGCCGCTCTGGTAGATGACGGGGATGGGGTTGCTCGAGAAGGGTCGATGCTGTTGAGCACGTCGGCCGTGGCCACCTCCTCGGTGAGGTTGGGCAGGGACGTAGTCGTCGCGCTGCAGGAGCCTGACGAGATAGGTGGGCGTGCCCGTCTCGAGACCAGTAGCTGCCGAATTCCAGCTTGCTGAAGGTGTTGAGCAGGCTGAAGGGATTGTAGACGCCGATGCCGTTCTGGCGGAAGTGGTAGCCGTCGTACTGCTCCCTGAGCCGGGCGAGCGTCTCCTCCTCCGTCAGCCCCTGCCGGTCGGCCAACTGGCAGACGGAGGCCTCGAAATAGGCGTGTATCTCCTCCTCCGTGATGCCTGAGAGGCCTGGTAGCGTTCGTCCATAGAGAGGTCGAAGAGGGTTGTTGAGGTCGGAGAAAACGCTTACCTTCCGAACTTCGTCACGCCGGTGAGCAGGGCGAAGCGGATGTACTGGTCCTGCGTTTTGAGGACGGAATAGAAAAGCCTTGAGCGTGGCACGGTATTCGGACTGCAGGGCTTCATTGTCCAGCGACTGCAACAGGGGCTTGTCGTATTCATCCACGAGGATGACCGCCCTTTGCCCGGTCTGTTCCGCAGCCCGCCTTACAATGCCTTTGAAGCGCAGGGAAAGTGTTGTCTCCGCCGGCTCGCTGCCTAGGCTTTTCTCCCATGTCGTCAGTGCGTCATTGAAATCTCGTCAAGACTTTCCTTGCTGTCATATCTTGCCGTGTTCAGGGTCGAGGTGCAGGACGGGCAGGCCGTCAGGCCGTCTCAGCTTCTCCATCGCCAGCCCGCTGAACAGCTCGCGCCTGCCGGAGAAGTAGGCCTCGAGGGTGGAAATGAGGCAGGCTCTTGCCGAAACGGCGAGGGCGGCTGAGGAAGTAGTATCTTCCCTGCACGACCAGCTGATGGATCATGGCCGTCTTGTCCACGTAGGTGTAACCGTCCTTGCGCAGACTTTCAAAGTTCTGTATTCCGATAGGGTATTTCATCGTCTGTTCCTCCTGGTTTGGTTGATACTGCAAATTTACATAAAAACTGTGATTTATAAGCCAGTTGGATAAAGAAAGTGATTTTTCTTCAACGAGGAAAGACAAGCATTATTTCCTGTGCCAAATAACCCGACTATAGATTGTCACATCGCATAAAGCCGGAGAAAAAATCGTCCTCATCCGGCTGACAGCAACGGAAGAATGCCCGTTCCTGCAATTTTACCGTATGCGTCTTGGGTTATTCAATGAAAAATCCGTAATTTTGCCGTGGAATATCATTTTTACAGATTACAAATCATTACCTGTCTCATAACAATATGTGGCTGAAAACTTATCTCATCTCTTCCATACAGCAGCCGCCTGTGCAGGACTGCTGCTTTCCTGCAACAGCACTCTCTGCCCTGGAGCAGAACATCGCAGTGATCCGGCCGACGGACCCCCGCCGAAAATCGTCCGCAAGGCTGCCAATGTCGTTCCGTCCGAACGCCAGTTCAACTGGCAGCGGCGAGGGCTGACAGCCTTCCTGCACTACGGCGTAAAAAGCACCTATACGGGCCGGGAATGGGGCGACGGAACGGGTCACCGGCCATCTTCAACCCGACCGCCCTCGATGCCGACCAGTGGATCCGCGAGCTGAAGGCGGCCGGATTCAGATGTGCCATCCTGACCTGCAAGCACCGACGGCTTCTGTCTGTGGCCGTCGGCCTGCACGAGCACAGCGTAAGCACTCTCCCTGGAAGAACGGCAAGGGCGACGTGGTGCGTGAAAGTAAGCGATGCGTGCCGGAAATACGGCATGTCGTTCGGCATCTACCTCTCGCCCTGGGACCGCAATTCAAAACTCTACGGCACAGAGGGCCTACAACGATGCTTCGTCAGCCAGCTGACCGAACTGCTTACACAGTACGGCAAGGTGAGCGGTATGGTTCGACGGAGCCTGCGGCGAAGGGGCGAACGGAAAGAAACAGGAGTACGACTTCGTGCGCTGGTACAGCCTCATCCGCAGGCTGCAGCCCGATGCGGTGATTGCCGTCATGGGGCCGGACGTACGCTGGGTAGGAACAGAGACCGGACACGGACGTGAGACGGAATGGAGCGTCGTCCCCAGGACAATCTCGACCAGGGAGACCATTGCGAAGAACTCGCAGCAGGAGATGCTGACAGCTCCCGTGGGCGACATGAGAGGACAGGACCTGGGCAGCCGCAAGGTGATTGAAAAAGGCGAAGTCGCTCGTCTGGTATCCTGCGGAAATCGACGTGTCGATCCGGCCGGGATGGTTCTATCATGCAGACCCGGGACAGCAAGGTGAAATCGCCGAAAAGAGCTGATGGACATCTACTTCACGTCCGTCGGCATGAACGGTGTCCTGCTGCTGAATCTTCCGCCGGACAAAGAGGGACGGCTTGCCGAGGCCGACGTGGAGAGCCTCCGCGGCTTCCGCCGGCTGTACGACGCAACATTCTCCGCAACCTGCTCACCGGTTCCAAGATCGTATGCCGGCTCTCGGGAAGGCAAGGCAGGCAATATCGTCGACGGCGACTACGACACCTCCGTCCTGCCTGACATGAAAGGCGGCAGGGCCGTCTTCCTGTTCCGGATGAAGCACCGGCCGCATTCAATGTCCTTTCCATACAGGAGGACATCCGCAAGGGACAGCGTGTGAAGCGTTTTCCTTGGAGGTGAAAGATGCCAGGGGAAAGTGGAAGGAGGTGGCTGCAGGAACAACTGTCGGACACAAACGGCTGCTGAAGTTCCCCATACAGACCGCCGGGGAAGTGCGGCTGACTATCCGGCAGAGCGCGTGCGGTCCCTGCCATCTCGGAAATCGGACTGTACCGGCTGGTGGAGTAAGAAGCCGTCTCTCGATGAAGAAAAGAGGTGTGCCAGAACACGAATACCCTCTTTGAAAGTCATACAGTCTGAAACGGCATCCTAAGAAAAGTCTGTTTTCCAAGCTGGACGAAATTCGGGAAGAGAATATACGACCGTGCCTCAATAAGTTATACGGAATCTGCACAGACAATGTATGTCCGTTTTTCAATCAGGCCTTACTTGAAAGCCAAGTAACGCCTGATTGAAGTCCAACAAACCTACTTGAAGCCCAAGTAAGGCCTGGTTGCATTCAAATGAGGCCTGATTGGGAACCAGCCAATACCTGCCTGAATACCAGGAAGTTGCATCCAGGACTGGCGGCTGCCTGCCTGGAACGCAACCGTCAGGCAGCTGCACCCGTCTTTCCCTGTTCTCCTACGCCGGAATCACCTTGAAACGGATGCGGAAGGCGTAGCTGCTCGTCCCAGTTGGTGCCCTAACAGCTCGAAGCGGCCGATCTGTGCGAGTGGGAGCGCACGTGCCTGCCGATGCAGGGCAGACATCAAAGTCGCCGATGCGGACAAGACGCAGCATTTCCGATGCGTCCTCGGGCGAGGCGGTCAAGGGCTGACGCCTTCGGGGAGGTGGTTGCGGTCGACCAGCTCGAAGGTCACCGGCGGGTCCTCGGCGATCAGCCGGTTCATCTCGTCCTCTATCGCCTTCTCTTCCTTGCGGTCGGGCTTGTGGTCGAGGATGAAGGTCATCTTGCTCTTCTTCCGTTCGATGTGCGCATTGGTGCTGCGTGCCGCACCGAACAGACGGAACATCACCTGATTCAGCAGATGCTCGGCGGTATGCGCCGGCGGGAACTCCTCTTTGTTGTGCGAATTCAATACGTATTCCACGGTCTTCTTCTTTATGTTGAACTTATAAATCCGGCCATAGTTCCCGGGGACATCCAGTGCGATCTGTCCGTCACGTTTCAGTTCCGCTGTCTTCGTGAAGCCGGAAAGCAGGTCGGTCATCTCCACCTCCTGCTCGGGCAGACCGAGGAAATCGTAGGCATGGGCCGGCACGGTGACGCTGATGTGTACACGGCGGTCGTCGAAGTTGGCGACGACCAGCAGTACCTCGTCATCGGCCTTGCGGGAAAGCGAACTGCCGGCGGGGATTGAACTGGTAGCTCTGGTTGTTGGCGTACATGAGGTCGAAGGTCTGTCCTTCACGCACGGCCTTCTCACGGTTGCAGAAACGGAGGATGCCCTGGTAGACCAGCGACAGCTTCTTCTCGTCGGTCGTCAGCGCATCATGGTGGAAGAATCCCTTGTAGACGGCCTCACACGTCCAGTAGTCGAAGATGGTCGAACGGCCGTCACGCCCCGAGAAGCCTTCCTTGTCCATGCCCCTTTCGCCGAATTCCTGTCCTGCATAGACCATGACGGGGTTCTGCTGGAGGAGTGCGGAGACAAGCATCCCCGGAACCCCTTTCCATGCGTTGCCGGCGAAGAAGCCGGAGGCGATGCGCTGCTCGTCGTGGTTCTCGAGGAAGTAGAGACATGTGGTCGCGGATGTCGTCCACCTGCTGCCACTCGCGGGTGATGGACGATGCCGGCCGCTGGTCGCAGATCACGCCGCGGATGCAGTCGTACATCCCCACCTTGTCGTACAGATAGTCGAACCCGGACTCCACGTACGTACGGTACTGGCCGGGGTCATAGACCTCGCCGATGAAGATGGTTTCCGGACAAAGGGCCTTGACCTGCTGCGTGGCGTATGCCCAGAACTCATGCGGCACCATCTCGGCCATGTCGCAGCGGAAGCCGTCGACACCCTTCGCCGCCCAGAAGAGCAGGATGTCGGTCATCTTCTTCCACGTGGAGGACGGGATTATAGTGGTAGCTTCTGCCGCCCGCATCGCAGTAATCCACACCGTAGTTCAGCTTGACTGTCTCGTACCAGTCGTTCTGCTGCGGATGGGCGTCGAAGCGGTCGTTGCCGGTACACTTCGCCGGGAACTCCTCGTAGGGTCCGGCATCATGGGCGTACTCGCTTTCGGAGACACAGGAGAGGTCGAGCCGTTCGCCCGGACAGTAATAAAAGTTGTTCTGCGCATCGAAATGCTTGCCGGTGTCGTCTCCCTCGCCGAGATCCTCCACGCCCTGCGGCCGGGCGATGCTTCTGTACTGGCGTGCGACGTGATTGGGCACGAAGTCCATGAGCACCTTCATGCCGGCCGCATGGGTGCGGGCTACGAGTGCCTCGAACTCTGCCATGCGTGCGTCTACATCCACGGCAATGTCGGGGTCGATGTCGTAGTAGTCGGTGATGGCATACGGCGACCCGGCACGTCCTTCACGACCCGGGGGTTCTGGCACGGTATGCCGAAAGCGGAATAGTCCGTACACGTCGCATGGCGGATGATGCCGGTAAACCAGAGATGGGTGACACCGAGGTCATGGATGCGCTGCAGCATCTTGCCGTCGAAGTCGTTCATCTTCCCGCACCGTTCTCCTCCAACGTTCCGTACTCCTTGCGGGTGAGGTTGCGGTTGCCGAAGGTACAGGGTGAGAACCTGGTGAGATAACTAATTTAGTCTTCATATAAAAATCCCCTGCCGGCTCTCCCGAAAGTGGAAAGCAATAAGGGCTTGCACCCATTATTGTAGGGTGCATCAGACAACAGACCATCATCTACCTGACACACCTACATCCATATTCTTACTGTCTTAGGTTCCTCCCTTCAGAGGATGGGGAACTAATCTATGCCGTGTGCATTGACATTACGGTCGATGCGGGCGAGCATGCCCTGCAGTGCCTTGCCCGGACCGCACTCGATAGAACTCGTCGGCACCGTCGGCGATCATATTCTGCGCGCTCTTCGTCCAGCGTACGCTTGGGTGAAGCTGTGCGATGAGGTTCTTCAGTTTCGGCCGGATCGGTGTGCGGGAGGGCATCTACATTCTGATAGACAGGGCACTTCGGCGTGTTGAACTCCGTCGCCTCGATGGCTGCCTGCAGCTCGTCGCCGGCCGGCTGCATCAGCGGAGAGTGGAACGCACCGCCCACCTTCAGCGGCAATGCACGCTTGGCACCGGCAGCCTTCAGCAGTTCGCAGGCCTCCTCAATGCCTTCCTTCGAGACCGGAGATGACCAGCTGGCCGGGGCGGTTGAAGTTGGCTGCCACGCAGACTTTCCCTTCCTGGATACCGTTGCGCAGACTTCCTCCACCTTCTCGTCAGGCAGGCCGATGATGGCCGCCATCGTGCCCGGGTTCTTTTCGCAGGCTTTCTGCATGGCGTTGGCACGTGCCGCAACAAGTTTCAGTCCGTCCTCGAAGCTCAGTGCGCCGGCGGCGCCAGTGCGGAGAACTCGCCCAGAGAGTGGCCGGCCACCATGTCGGGCTTGAACGCATCGCCTAAGCAGAGGGCGGAGATGACGCTGTGGAGGAACACGGCAGGCTGCGTCACCTTGGTTTCCTTCAGCTGCTCGTCCGTTCCTGCAAACATGATACCGGTTATTTTGAAGCCAAGAATCTCGTCTGCCTTGTCGAAAAGTTCTTTTTGCCAGCGGGTTGTTCTCATGAGTTCCTTGCCCATGCCGACAAACTGAGATCCTGTCACTGGGAATACAAATGCTTTCATCTTTTGTCAATTGTTTAATTGTTAATACTCTACAGCGTGCAAAGATACAGAAAATAAAGCAGATAAAGAAGAAATCGTCCTGAAAAAGCCCCTGTCCCCCTGGCTTCCCGCTCACTTTACGAAGAGAATGCCCGACAGATAGCCGTTCTCGTTCTTGCCTACAGGATGTCAGCTTTCTCCTTTCAGCCGTTTTACCTCTTTGTCGAAATCAGATACGTACGCTGCATCTTGCTGATGGCGGAACACCTCATATTCCTTTTCCGCCTTCAACTTAGCCTCAATGCAGAAACACTCCCGGGCCCATCGAGCAATGGGCGGCCTGCAACCGTCAGAAAGCCATCCAGCAGTGTACCTCCAGTCATGCATGGTCATGGGTATTTCCCGTTCAGCACGGTCTTCCGCCAGATCAAGATAGGCGGACACAAGACGATTGATTGCCGTCATGTGCTTCTGGTCAAGGTAATTCTTAGCGATTGTCACATCCGACTTCATCACCTTTCCGTCCGGGGCGTGTCTCCAGGTAGTCAGTCCCATGTGAGGAAGGTCTGCGTCAGCCTTGTTATAGATGATCTCCGCTGCCGTTTGTCCGGAAATCGCCCAGTGCAGTTTGTTCTGTACAGAAGCAAAGAAACGTCTTGTCTCTGGTGCTTGTCTATCATAGTCGACCGAAAGTGCATAAATATCTGTAATCTTCTGATAGAAGCGGCGTTCGCTGGCACGTATTTCACGAATGTCTTCAAGTAAGTCTTTAAAATAATCATGCCCGAACTGTTCACCTTGCTTCAAACGTTTTTTATCAAGCACATAACCTTTGGTTATAAACGAATTGAGCACTTTCGTAGCCCACTTCCTGAAATACGTGGCCTGTTCGGAATTGACCCGATACCCCACGGCAATAATGGCATCCAAGGAATAGAAGGCGACTTCCCTTGTTACCTGACGGGAACCCTCGTGCTGAACTATTCGGATTTTCCGAACAGTTCCCCTCTTCGAGTATTCTCCCGTGCTGAAGACACCTTTCAGATGCTCGTTAACGGTACTGACCGCCACGTGGAAAAAGCTCTGCCATGTGCTTCTGTGTCAGCCAGAAAGTTCCCTCTTCATAACGCACCTGTATGCTTACATCGCCTTTGTCGTCAGTATATAATATAATGTTGCTCTCCATCATCAATGCTTTGTCAATACCCGGTCAGTACTTACGTGATTCCTGAACATAGCCATTCATTCCCCCTGGCTGCCCGCTCACTTTACGAAGAGAATGCCCGACAGATAGCCGTTCTCGTCCTTCTCTTCCCTCGTAGCAGGTCAGACCCGTCAGGTACAGGCAGGTGTGCCGGCCGTAGAAAAAAGCCGGATGCTGTATGCGGCTTTCGTTCAGTTCCTTCAGCTTCGCAACCGGCATCCGGACAGTGTCGGCCGTCTTTCTGCCCCGGTACTGATAAGGTATCGTCACGCTCAAGGTGTCATGCTTGACGTAACACGGCAGAAAGCCCGTTTCATAATCATACCTGACCGTCCGGAAAGCGGCATATCCCTTCGGTATCTCCAGTACACTGTCGGAGGCAGAACACTGGATGTTGAAGTAATACATATCGTTGACTGTCGTGAAGGAAGGTTCGCCGGAAAGAAAAGTCACTGCATCGAGACCGTCTTCGCATCAACGACCCTGTTGATGTCTGTTAGTATCATAATAGGTATAGAGATAGAACGAGTTTGTCTTCAAGAAGCCGGGACTGCTCGTCCTCCGGACTCTCCATATCTGTCTCAGCTCCGCATCCCGCATCAGGGAAGTGACGGATGCCCTTCTCCTCCGCAAGGCTTCTGATGTCCAGCACAGCTGGCCGCACGTAAACGAATGAGACATTGTAAGGCAGGACCGAAGACGAGCAGCAGCACGCCGGCAAACGAACCGCCTATCACCACAGCCGTTTCGCCCTCGTCACACAGAGCCCTATGCAGACGGCATAGCACCAGACGTTGAACGCCAGCAGATAGACGCAGCACCGACACGCCGTGGTCGCTGAAAACGGCGGACGATGCCGATGGTCATCAGTACCAGCGGCGGCAGCACGACAAGCGGAAGCCAGCGGAGGACCCTCCTGTCGAACCGTCTGTCTTCTGCCTGAAACGGACAGGATAGAGCAGATGGACAACAATGACGGTAAGGAACATCAGCGCCGTTACCAGCCAGCTTACCCATCCGTCGGGCAGCGTCCATTCGAGGATGATCTTGAAGACGTAGAGATACAGCGTGGCGAGATAGGCGAAGAGCAGGGGGAAGGAGCAGGAAATGGATGACGCCGTTCATGAACCTGTGCTGCATCCAGTCGCGGGGCGTACGGTTCTTTTCGGCCGAAGGTGTCTGCACGACGACCAGCGTGGGTGCCGGGGAACACGAGCAGAAGACCAGAAGATAAAGAAAATGGCTGTCGCTGACCCGGGCATCGAACAGATGGAGAAAAAGACAGCACCAGCAGCTCCAGCCCCAGGAACAGGGGTCCCGAAACGGCTGGCCAGCCCGCACGCCCCCAGAAATCCGATGGCAAAGCGGATGGCGGGCCCGGTCGTCCCCAGCCGGCGGAAAGGAACTATGAAGAGCTCACCAACGGCAGCACGCAGCAGGCTATGCAGGCGGCCGTCATGGCACCGTCCAGCGGATAGTGGCAGGCGAAAAACGAGCAGACCGCAATCACACGATGTTCGCCGACAGCATGACGACGTGCCGCCGGCCTCCCGCACGCCCCTCCATGAACAGATGGAGCATATAGGAGAGTACGAGTTCGCCCCAGGGGCCAGCAGGTCGGCCAGGGAAATCGATACAGGTATAATCGCCCTCGACATCTTCCACGCAGACGAACCAGAGATGCACCGTGGCAAGGACGATATACACGAAAGTGACCGGAAAGCGGCCGACCGTCTCCACAAGACGGCTGCTCCAGTCTGCAAAGGCTTTGGCTTCTTCAATGGTGTCATACGCTTTCAATGTTTCAGCGCCGGCTCCCTGTCTGTCTGAAGGCAGATGCGGAGACGGACTTTGTCTGATTCCACAGCAAAGATAATCATTTCCAGCGAATACAGGCCCGATCCGTCCGTAAGAAGGCGGAGTTTTTCACCGCCGTACCCGACCTGCATCCTGCAAACCCGGGTCTTCCGTCAAACGTATAGACAGGAATTTTAAACAGCTCTCAGCACCTCCCCACTCCTCCCGGTACTCCTAAATCTCTCGCATCGGAGATGCCCTCTCCTGCCCTCCGTGCTCTCCGTGCCTCTGTGTGAGACAATTTCCCCGTACACCGTCCGACTTACACTGAACTGCAAATTCCGACCGTTTCGGGGAACCCCATTCCCGACTGCCTGGGAACGGCATTCCCAACCGTCTGGGAACCGCATTCCCGACGCTTGGGAACAAGCCTTCTCCGCCCCGCATTGCCAGCCGGGCGAGGGGACAGAATGGAGGTACATGAAACACTTTCATGGGAAAAAGAACCGGACCGGACAATGGGTTCAGAATTATTTTTCGTAACTTTGCCTGCGGTTTTCCATGACAACAGAAGTAAGAACCAACCTGTAAAACATATAACTAAAACAATTGGAAACAACAATGCGTATCAGAAAATCATGGGCTGCCGTGTGCCTGCTGGGCAGCCTGCTCCTGCCGTCAACGGCATCGGCACAGTTCAACTGGCCCTACAAAATCACCGGCGGAAAGGCCGTCACGGAAGTATCTGCACGCCCGGCAGGACAGGAGAGTGCCCTGAACCTCGCCGCCCCGAAGATGAAAAGTCGTGCGGGTGGCCTTCGTCGGACTGGGCATGCGCGGACCCAGTGCGGTGGAACGCTGGATGCACATCCCCGGCATCCAGGTGATGGCCCTCTGCGACCACGAACGCGGCAGAGCCGAGAAATGCCAGGATATTCTCCGCAAGGCAAGCATGCCTGCCGCCGACATCTACTCCGGTGAGGACGGATATAAAGAACTCTGCCGGCGCAAGGACATCGACCTCGTCTACATCGCCCCCGACTGGAAGCACCACTTCCTCGTCGCCCGGGAGGCAATGACGCACGGCAAGCACGTGGCCATCGAGGTGCCGGCGGCGATGAACCTGTCGGAAATCTGGCAGCTGATCGACCTGTCCGAGAAGACACGCCTGCACTGCATGATGCTGGAGAACTGCTGTTACGACTTCTTCGAGCTGAACTCGCTGAACATGGCGCAGAAGGGTGTCTTCGGCGAAGTGCTTTACGTGCAGGGCTTACCGCCACGACCTGACGCCGTTCTGGGATGCCTACTGGAAGAAGGATGCGCAGGACAGGCTGGGCTGGCTGGACTACAACCGGAAGTTCCGCGGCGACATCTATGCCACACACGGACTGGGACCTGTCGCACAGGTGCTGGACATTCACCGCGGCGACCGCATGAAGACGCTCGTCGCCATGGACACGAAAGTCGGTCAACGGCAAGATGCACGTGGAGCAGATGACCGGAGAGAAGTGTGACGGATTCCGCAACGGCGACCAGACGACGACGCTCATCAGCACGGAGAACGGCAAGGTCATCGAAATCCATCGCAACGTAATGACCCGCAGCCGTACAACCGTATGTACCAGCTGACAGGCAGCACGGGCTTCGCCAACAAATATCCCATCGAAGGCTATGCGCTGTCGGCCGACGAGCTGAAGAAGTCGGGCGTCACGCCGTCGGCCGACGACCTCTCCGGACACTCCTATCTGTCAAGAGCAGATGCACAGGCACTGGTGCGGAAATACGAAAGTCCGCTGGTTGCCAAATATGAGAAGGAGGCGAAGGAAGTCGGCGGACACGGCGGAATGGACTTCATCATGGATTCCCGGCTGGTCTACTGTCTGCAGAACGGCCTGCCTCTGGACATCGATGTCACGACCTGGCCGAATGGTGCTGCCTGGCCGAGCTGGGTTCCATCTCCATGGACAACGGCAACATCCCTGTCGAGTACCCGACTTCACGTGGCGGTGGAACAGCATCAAAGGCTACCGCCACGCATACGCATCGCCTGCCGACGAGGCTGCAGGCGGCTGCAGACGCCATGGCCTTTACGGCCAGACTGAAGGAGAAAGGGAGGAAGTACTGGGAGAAGGCTGACAGGGCTTCCGAAACGATGACCTCCAGACCGTATCATAGCGGAAAATGCCGCAGCTCCCGTTACCGGGAACTGCGGCATTTTTCCAGCTATAACCTCACCGGCATGCCAGAGCAGCACGTCTCTGCTCCGGGAGGCTTCCGCCTCACTTCTTCAGAGACCAGATTGTAATTGTAATATTCGGTCTTTCCCGTTATGTCCTCAAGCACCTCGAGGAACGGCGGGAAATTGACATCCTCGTGGTCGACGATGCCCTTCGTCTCGAGAATCTGCAGGCCGGAGGCTGGCGACAGAGTGAGTGTCAAGCTCGAAGAACTGTCCCCGCCAGATGAAGGTCTTGCGCACCTTGTGGATGGACAGGCGGTGAGGTCGGCCTGCCGCATCAGCGACTCGTAGAGGTTGTTGTCGATCTGTCGTTCCGTCACCACCTGCTCGTTGTTCGGGAGGGTCTTCTTCGTCGTGCGGACGTTGATGGAGACACCGTTCAGCGTGCGGCGGCGGAGACGTACCTCGCTGCGCGGCTCCGAAGTGAGGTAGGTCTGCATGATGTCGCTCTCGATGGCATCCGGAATCTCGCCCGTCAGGGCGTACGATGTACTTGCGTTCCTCGATGACCTGCTGGGGAATCTCCAGCACGTGAAATTTCCCGGAGCACACGGTTGATCTTCGTGTCGAAGTTCTCGTGGTTGTTGATGACGCGCAGGTGCGGATGTTCCGACCATGCCTGGATGACCTTCTTGTCCAGCTCGCGGGCAAGCTCCAGCCCCTCCGTGCGCTCGGCGTTGTTGGCCGTCGTATAAAACTGCTCGGCCCCGTCGGCGGCACTGACGAGGTGGAGGACCGCATCGTAACGGGCACGGAGCTGTTCGGACGACGTGCCGGCGGCGGCCGTTATCTCCTCCCACATCTCCGGCTTCATGTAGGCGGAGATGTCCATCGTGCCGCGGTCGCAGACGATGATTGTCGGTGTCTTGATTGTCTCCGCCATGCGTGTGAACCTGTCTTCCAGGTCGAGCTGTGTTTCAGCGTCGCCTTCTCACCCTTCGTAGAAGAAGGCGTGGTTGTCCGTAAGGTAATCCATGCCGGCCTGGCTGAAAGAGCGTCGGCACCTCAGGAATGATGAACACCTTGTAGCCGAGACTTGAGAGTGCTCGATGACCTTGACAAGGGCTGTCGTTTTTCCCGGCGCAGGGTCCGCCGGTAAGTACTATTCGTTTCATGACTGACTGAAAAATCCCTCCACCCGAAAGTGAAAGGGATTCTTATCGATGTACTGCTTTACAGTGCGAAAATGTCTCTGTTGAATTACTCTGCAGCGGGAGCTTCCTCCTCAGCTGCCGGAGCCTCTTCCACTGCAGCAGGAGCCTCTGCGGGTCTGCTCGGCAGGAGCTTCCTCGACAGCCGGTGCCGGCTGGTTCTCTGCAACGACCGTTACAGGAATCTTCACTCAACCTCTCTGTGGAAGTGTACCCGTAGCCTCGGACGAGCCGACCTTCTTCATGTCGTGCATGGTCACGATCTTGCGGTCGATCTCGATGCCGCGCTGGCAAGCTCTTCGACGACAGTCGCTGCGTTGACGGAACCGTAGGTCACGCCGGTCGCAGAGACCTTTGCCTCGATGACAAGCTCCACGCCGTCAGCTGGGCTGCCTTCTTCTCGGCCTCGGCCTTGAGGGCGGCGAGCTTTGCAGCCTGCTGCTTCAGGTTCTCAGCCAGCTGGCTTCCTGGCAGACGGAGAGCGATGACGCCCTTGCCTGTCGGGATGAGGTAGTTACGGCCGTAGCCGTTCTTTACTTTCACGATTTCGTTCTTGTATCCAAGACCGATAATGTCTTCTTTCAGTATAATTTCCATCTGTTGACCTCCTTTTTGCTTCATCAAATCGGTTACGTAAGGAAGCAGCGCAATCTGACGGGCACGCTTCACAGCCTGTGCCCGCGACGCTGGTACTTCAGGAAGTGCCTGTGATGCGGCAGGGGAAGAATCTTGCCCTGCTCGTTGAGGAACTTCTTGAGAACTCGCCGTCGCTTGTAGTCGATGTACTTGATGCCGCTCTTCTTGAAACAGCAGTACTTCTTCTTCTTCGTGTCGATGGAAGGAGCGGTCAAATAACAGTTTCTGATTTCTGCTCTGCCATGGTTTAAGCCTCCCTTTTTAGCTGCCCATTTAGCACGACGCTTCTCGGCATAAGCTGCCAAGTACTTGTCCTGCTTAACGGTGATGTAACGAATAACCTTCTCGTCACGACGGAAGGCGGTCTCGGAAGTGTAGATAACTGACGGTTCTGCGTTGAACTCCAGCAGCGCATGAAGCCGGAAGACTTCTTCTGGATGTTGTAAGTAACTTCTTCAGACCCCAGGCCTCTTCGTTTCAAGATCTCCCGCACCGTTGTCGGCGAGCAGTTTCCTGAATTTGCGACCGTTTCCTTCATCTGTTCGTCAGACAAAAGCAGGAGTCAAAATGAAAACGGTTTCGTATTGATTCATACTGTTTATAAAATATAAAATGTAAATTTAACCGCACCTGCTTTCGCAAAATGCGGTGCAAAAGTACAACTTTTTATGCAACCGGCCAAATATTTTTCGTACTTTTTGCGTCTGCTAACAACATATTCACGCATCCGTATGAAAAAGACCTATCAAATACTTAGGCATCGCCGCCATCCTCCTCGGCCTCCTCCTGTTCGTCCTCCACGTCGTCATCAGCTACAGAGGGCAACACGCTGCTGTTCACCGGTCTGGCACTCGTCACGGGCGGTGCCGCTGCGTTCGTCAAGGGTGAAAAGGCTCGTTACTGAGGGCTGCCGGTAATCACATCAGAGACCTCTGCAAAACTCTTCCGAAAAAACATAAATGAAAGTGTAACGAACTGATATGCCGGAACAAGGAGGAGGCTTTGCGAGGTCTCTTCACATCATTCTCCACCTGCAAGAATCCTATGGAATGAAGAAGCCGTTTCCTATGAGAGAACGTTCGTGAGCGGCTGGACAGACGAGCTGCTCACAACTGTGTCAGTGCCACCTGGCGAACTTTTCCCGTGCAACCGGTCTTCAGCGTCTTGCTGCATATCATAGCGACACTGCAGAACCAGCCTTCCTGCTGATGTGTCGAGGCCCGCCACAGATTGTGTCGACGGTAAACACCAGTCGTGTCGACAGTCCGCTCCTTTCAGCAGACTGCCGGAACGGGAGCAACCTGCTGCCTGCTGCCTTGTCCGTTTCCCCTGTTCTGCAGACCGGAGGAGGCCGCCCTGCTGGTCAGCGGCGACGTGCGGCAGCAGCATCCCTGACATACCGAGGCGGTCGGCAGACAGAAGGAGGGGCGTATTCGCCTCCGGTGATTTCCTGCAGCGACAGGCTCCGGAACTCGATGTCATAGCCGTCGTCCTGTCCGCGCACCTCGTAGAGAAGTCCGATGCGGCGGTTCTTCATGCTGACCATCGTCGAATAGCACGATGAGCCGTCCGTCACGCACAGCCCTTTCTTCCATCCACGGCCCAGTGCATCAGGCGTGGAATAGTCGGCATAGGCAGCCAGCTCCTTGTAATAAAGCCCACGCTGTCGCGGCGTGTACTGAGCGGAACGGACTGGAGGGCTACGAACAGCCGGCGTCCGTCGGCCATCCTCCTTGCCGGAACGACCAGGATGCCGCCGTTGCAGGCGTTGACCTGCCTGCCGGTCATGTTCTCCGGCATCACCTCCTGTCCCCAGCTGCCTGTGCCCTTGAGGGCATCCGCATAGGTGAAGACATTGAAACGCCGTCCGCCATGAGACATCCCGGCAGCTGAGCAGTACGCTTCCGTCAGGGCAGTTCCTCCACTTTCGACTCGTCCTGAGCGACAGAGGGGCAACAGCGGGAGAACCCAGCACGCTCCATGTGCGACCGAAAGTCGTCGGAATGAGATGACGAACGTGCCGCAACGGTCCTCCTGCCTGCCGGACGGGATGGGCGATGTACAGCCGGTAGAACCTGCCTCTGCGGATGTAGCGGCTCTGCATGATCTTCCCTGAAGTCAGGAAGATGCCGTCGGGACAGCCGCCGCCGGGCAGCCGTCCGTCATAGAGACCGTGTATCATTTCCGTCAGGTCCGTCCCGTCGTCCCATGTCCTTCCGCCGTCAGTGCTGCGGAAGAAGAAGGCGTGCATGGGATTCCGGCGCGTTGCCGTCTGGTAGCCGGTCTTCCCGGCGACGCAGCTCATCAGCACGTTGTCCGACGTGCGGTCGGCGACTGATGCACGGATCGCCGAAAGCCGTGCGGACGGTGTCCGCAGCCTGCTCATCGCCCCTTGCGACACAGAGCGTGTCCGACCATGTGCGCCCATGGTCCTCACTCCCTTTTCATGACGACATTGATCTGCCAGCGCGTTTGCGGTTGTTCCACCCCACATCCGTATGGCTGAAGCGGAAGTCGCAGGCCGCCAGCAGCGTGCCCCGCCGTGTCTCGGCGATGGCCGGGATGCGGTAAGGGACGGGACTGTGCGCCCTATCAAAAACGATGGTGGTAAAACCATCATCGCTCTTATCTCTGTTCCTGTCTGTCCCGGCTGCCGGCCTGTAACAGCACGGTGCGAGGGATGACAACCGATAAGTTCTTCATGTACATGGATTGTCTTTGCCGGGAGATTGTTAAAAACTTGTATTCGACAAACGCCTCCATCGCTTCATGCAGAGCCAGCCGAGGTCGTCGTAGAGCTTGGCGGTGCCGCGGTTGCAGTCCTCGGAACGCTGCCAGAAAGAGCCGTTCGTCGTTGCCGAGGACAGAGCGCTCTCCATCTGGCTCTGGTGCTTGAGGATGGAAGTGCGCTTCGCGCAGCTCTTCCGGACTGATGGGGACGCACATCTCGATGTTCTCGATTTCCCATTCCGCCCATGCGCCGCGGTACATCCACGGCAGTCCTTCAGCCACGCCGCCTTGGCCTCTTTCTCCAGGTCGATGGCGGCGGGGACGGCATCCGTACCACTTGCGGTGCGTGCCGTGCGGGTCGGCCAGGTCGCCGGCTACGTAGATCTGGTGCGGCTGCACGGTGCTGATGAGCTTCTCACGATGTCCCACGTCGGCCTCGCCCATCGGCGCTTCTCGATCTTGCCCGACTCATAGAAAGGCAGGTCGAGTGGACGTGGTCGAGCGGAATCTGGTTGAAAGTGCAGGGCCGTGCGCTCTCGCCGCGGCGGATCAGCCCTTGATGGTGCGGACATCCGTGTGTCGATGTCGCCTTCTTTCTTGTGCTTCAGGAACTCCTTTATCTCCTTGTACTTCGACTTGATGACCTCGTCCTGCTCGTTGCCGAAGAGCTGGTTGAAACCGTTGATGAAGTGCATGAGACGCACGACCTCCTCGTCGCCGACGGCGTGTTGCCCTGATGTCTCGTAAGCGACGTGTACGTCGTGGCCCCTGCTGGACGAGGCGGCGGGCGTACCGCCCATGGAGATCACGTCGTCGTCAGGGTGCGGCGAAGACGATGACCCGCTTCGGGAACGGCCTGGCACGCTCCGGGCGGTAGGTGTCGTCGGCATCCGGCTTGCCGCCCGGCCATCCGGTGATGGTATGCTGGAGGTCGTTGAATATCTTGATGTTGGCGTTGTAAAGCCGACCCGTAGAGGACCAGAGTTCGCTGAGGCCGTTCTCGTTGTAGTCCTTGTTGGTCAACGAGGATCGGTTTGCCCGTCACCTGGCAGAGCCAGACGAGTGCCGAACGGACGAGCTTGTCGGTCACTTGCGGGAAGCGACGAGCCAGGGGTGCTGGATGCGCGTCAGCTTGGCTGCCGCCGAGAGGTCGATGACGACGTGCGCATCGTTGTGCGTCTGCAGGAAAGAGGCCGGGACAGTGTCGCTGACCTTGCCTTCTACGGTCTTCTTGATGATGTCGGCCTTCTCCTCGCCCCATGCCGTAAGGGAAGATCCTGCGTGCGGAGAGGATGGTGCTGACGCCCATCGTGATGGAACAGGGAGGGACCGTCTCCTGCGAGCCGAAGCTCATCTTCATCTCCTCGCGCGCCGTCTCGTCGATGAGGATGAGGCGTGAGGCCGACGTGATGCTCGAACCCGGCTCGTTGGTGGCGATGTTGCCCATGCGACCGATGCCGAGGAGGATGACGTCCAGGCCGCCCTGCTCCTTGATGTGCTGCTCGTACTGCCGGCAGTGTTCCTGCACATCGTCCTGGGCAAGCGTCCCGTCGGGCGTGAAGATGTTCTCCGCCTCGATGTCGACGTGATTCAGGGAAACGCTCCTTCAGCTGGTTAATGCTGCGGTTCACGTTCTCGGCGTTCAACGGGAAATACTCGTAGGCGTTGAAGACGACCACGTTCCCTGAAGCTCAGCCTGCCGGCCTCGTGCCGACGGATAAGCTCCTGGAAGATGGGGGTGAGCGAAGCCGGACCCTACGCCCATGACGAACTTCGTCCTTCCTGCTCCCGCTTCTTGATGTCGGCTTCCAGCTGGTTGGCGATGTCGACGGCACCCTCCTCGATGGTCAGGGAAGATGTCGGTCGGCACTTTTCTCGAAGCGGGTGATCTCGAACGTTCGATGGCGGTTGCCGGACGGTAGAACTCCTCCGGTATCTGGTTGAGTACGATCTTTGAACTAAGATTCAGCTTCATCACAGGGTTCTCCTTTTCTATGTCTTTAAAAGTATTTTGTATGTTTCTACGGTGAGCTTGTCGGTCGCAGCCTCGTCACAGACGATGATGCCGTGCTCGTGCATCTGCAGCGCGCTGATGGTCCACTTCTGGGTGATGCCGCCCTCTACGGCTGCACGCAGGGCCTCGGCCTTGTGGTGACCGTTGGCGAGAATCAGCACCTCCCGGGCATCCATGACGGTGCCCACACCTACGGTCAGTGCGTGTGCCGGCACTTTCTCCGGGTCGTTGTCGAAGAAGCGCGAGTTGGCGATGCGCGTGTCGAGGGTCAGCGTCTTCACACGGGTGCGCGAGCGGGCGACGACCCCGGCTCGTTGAAGGCGATGTGCCCGTCGGGGCCGATGCCGCCGAGGAAGAGGTCGATGCCGCCGGCCTCACGGATCATCTCCTCATAGTGCCGGCATTCTGCCTCCAGGTCTTCGGCATTGCCGTTCAGGATGTGGATGTTCTCCTTCGGGCAGTCGATGTGGTTGAAGAGGTGTTCGGCCATGAAGGTGTGGTAGCTCTGCGGATGGCTCTCGGGCAGGCCGACATACTCGTCCATGTTGAACGTGACGACGTTCTTGAAGCTGACTCTGCCTTCTTGCAGGCCATCACCAATTCGGCATACATCGCTTCCGGCGACGAGCCGGTGGGCAGTCGAGCACGAACGGCTTTTTCCTGGTTCCTGGCAGCATTGACGCGCTCGATGACGTAGTTGGCCGCCCACCGGGACAGCTGTTCGTAGTTGGGTTCTGTGATTAATCTCGCAATCTTTGGTTTTAATTATTTTTGTTTTGGGTCTGAATGTGCTGTGCACGCTGTTCCCCGCTCATGCCGCGGCCTTTTGCCTTCTTCGTCCTGTCAGGGATAGGTGAACGGGACGAACCATGTGATCAACAGGGGCCGGAATGGTACATGCCAGTACGACGACAAAAGAACATACAGTAGCCCAGATGGTCGCTGAAGTAGCCGCTCAGCATGCCCGGCAGCATGACCCCGAGGTTCATGATGCCGCTGGCAAAAGGCGTAGTGGGCCATCTGGTGCCTGCCCGGCGCCACCTGCTGCATCATGAAGGCGACAGACCGACGAAGCCGAAGCCGTAGCCAAGTATTCCATGACGATACCGCCGCCGATCAGCCACAGACTCTCGGGCTGGTAGACGGCAAGCAACGTGTAGGCGACGAAGGGATGTTGAACACCAGGGCGAGCGAGAAAAGGCTCTTCTGCAGCCCCCGCCGAGGCGATGTAGTAGCCGGCGAGAATCGAACCGATGACGAACGCCGCAGCACCGAAGGTGCCATCGCTGCAAAGCCGATTTCCTGCTCGCTCGGTCCCAGTCCCTGCTGGGCACGCGGTGCCTTGAGGAAGAGCGGGACGATCTTCATCACGAATCCCTCGGCAAAGCGGTAGAGGACGATGAAGCAGATATATATATAATGTGTCTCTTCCGGAAGGAGTCGAGGACACCTCCAGCAGCTCGTGCGAGAGAATCGTGCAGCGAGACAGGGACTGCCCTCCGTCGTCTTCGCCGGGTCCGGCAGGGACGGCATGGTGATAGATGCCGATGGTCACCATGACGGCGGCGATGATCAGCATGATCAGCATCCGGGCCTTCGTCACGCCGAAGTGGCCGATGAACGTGCCGGCAAGATAGACCAGCCCGCCCGTCGCGGCAATCTTCGCAATGTTGTGCGAATGCCCCTGCCAGCCTATCCACCGTGCCTGCTCCTCGTTCGACAGCACGGACATATAAAGATGCCGTCGGCTGCGATGTCGTGCGTCGCACCGCTCATAGCGATCACCGAGGTATCGCTATCGTGACCGGGAAGAAAGAGGAAGATGGAGCGCAAAGGCCACAGGGGCGAAGAGCACGCCTGTGAGCAGCTGCGTCAGTACGACAAAGAACTTCTTTGTCTTGTAAATCTCCAGGAACGGACTCACAGCGGCTGGCGTCCAGGGCAGCATGATGAGCGAGGTCAGAAGGCGATCTGCGCATCGCTCACGCCCATTCCGCTAGCCATCAGCGTGCAGACCATGTTGAGCACGACGAAGGGCATACCCATGGCGAAGTAAAGCGTAGGCACCCACGTTGCCGGACTGCGCCGTTTCCCGTTGTATGTGGTTTCCTCTGTTAGGTTCTTAGAGTTCAGATTCATTTTCTTTATCAGGATTTTCTAAAACAATAACAGCCGGGGAAGCTTTTTGCGTATCAGGGAAGCAGCGCATTTAACTTTAATTTACCAATGCACCCCGCCACAATCTATCCGGCAGCCTCACCCGATGCGGACAGCAGGGGCCGCCTGAGATGAACAGCAGAATCGGCATTGAATCGGCGAAGATGCCTGATTTCCATGGAGAAGCCCTGCTCGCCGTCCTTCATCCCGATTGCCCGGCAAGGTTTCCCTCCGTAAAACAGCCGCC